>Ga0315315_10000365_pt1 | contig 37059 bp, 40 predicted proteins | sample M140m3416metaG_FD_203699 | JGI IMG/M metagenome (GOLD analysis project Ga0315315, IMG submission 203699) | Ammonia-oxidizing marine archaeal communities from Monterey Bay, California, United States - M1 40m 3416 | ecosystem: Environmental > Aquatic > Marine > Intertidal zone | place: USA...
AGCTTAAAGGAGATGTAAAAATTTTAAAGAAAACAAAGACTCTTGTTTTTATAAGCTGTGAAATTTCTAATGATAAAGAGATTGTTGTTTCTGCCTCTGGAACTTGGAAAATTCTTTAAGTTTTTCTCCTATAATTTAAATAACCAACTATTAATAAAAATATAAGAGCAAAAGGGTAAACGATAGCTTTGTTCGGTCTTTCAGGATTTTCAATTTTAAAATTACTAATGATATCACCCATTTGAATGCCAGATTTTTTTGCCTCCCCTTTCCAATTCAATTTATCAACAGTAAGTTGGTAATTCTGATCTACTAATGTTACTCCATATTCTTCTAGATTATAATTATTTTCATATTTCCCTTTATCGATAACAAATAATTTATATCTTTCGCCATATTCGGTAACTCGAGTGACCTTAATGTGAACCTCTTTTGAGGGATCAAATGATAAATTTTGAATACTTTCTGCTGCAAGTTTTTGTTCATTAAATTTCGGATAAAACTTACCTAGCACATAGTCTGGAGCTAAGAAAGATAGAGATATGATTAAGAAAGCTATAGTCTCATACCACCTTAATTTATTTATAAACCATTGTTGTGTTGCAGCTGTAAAAACTAAAATACCAATTAGAGAAGTTCCTATTACTAATAAAGCTTGCCAGATACTATCTACTCCAATTAATAAAAGTTCATGGTTAAACAAAAAAACTATAGGTAAGATTCCGGTTCTTAAACTATACCAAATAGCTTGAAGTCCTGTTCTTAAAGGATCGCCACCAGAAATTGCTGCTGCCGCATATGATGCCAAACCAACAGGAGGTGTAACATCGGCCATCAATCCAAAATAAAATACAAATAAGTGAACAGCAATTAACGGGAAAATAAAGCCCGAAGCATTTCCAACGTCAACTAAAACTGTAGCCATTAATGAAGCCACTACTACATAGTTAGCAGTTGTAGGAAGACCCATTCCAAGAAGTAAACAAAGAATAATAGTTAATAAAATTAATATTATCACATTATCTCTTGCTATTGTCTCGATGACTATAATTAAATTGGTGCTTAACCCTGTTGAACCAACCGCTCCTACTATTATACCAGCAGTGGCAATCGCTATTCCTACTCCCACCATATTAATTGCTCCTTTTTGGAGCCCAACAATTGTTTGGTTCCACCATTCGATTAAGCTGGTTTTATAATCTGAGTTTTTAATTATACGATTTATCAAATTCACTAGGATCAAAGAAACGGTTGCGTAAAAAATTGAAAAACCTGCTGTATATCTCATGTAAACAAGTAGAAAAATTAAAACAAAAATTGGTATTAAAAAATGTAGCCCAGAAAAAAAAGTTTTTTTTAGATGAGGTACATCTGCATCATCCATTCCTTTGAGTCCTAGTTTAAGAGCCTCTAGATGGGATATATAAAACAAAGCAATATATGAAATGATAGCTGGTAAAAAAGCATGTTTAACAACTTCAAAATAAGTTACGCCTATAAAACTTGCCATAACAAAAGCTGCAGCTCCCATAACTGGAGGCATGATTTGACCATTAACAGATGATGAAACCTCAATAGCTCCTGCTTTCTCTTGAGAGAATCCAGTTTTTTTCATAATCGGAATTGTAAAAGTTCCTGTAGTAACAGTATTTGCAATTGAAGAACCTGAAATCATTCCGGTCATTCCTGATCCTAAAATTGCTGCTTTAGCAGGTCCTCCTCTCATCTTACCAACCATAGCGAATGCTAAATCAAGGAAGTATTTTCCTCCTCCAGCTGTTTCTAGCAAAGCTCCAAATAGAACGAATAAAAATATGAAATCTACCGATACTCCAATTGGTATTCCAAAAATAGCTTCCTGATCAAACCATTGAAATCCCACTAATCTTTTTACAGATAGACCTCCGTGAGAAATGATATCAGGTGCATATTTCCCAAAATAAGAGAATAAAAGAAAGCAGATAGCAATAATCACTAAAGGTAGTCCAATTGCTCTTCTTGTTGCCTCCAAAAGTATTAAAATACCAATTGCGCCTATAATTAATTCAACTGGAACCTTAAATCCAAATATCTCTTTAACTAAGAGAATGCCTCCCCTATTAACAAGATCATCATAAAAAAAGTAAATATATAGACAACAAAATGCAGACACTACACTAATAAGAATATCAAAAACCGATATTTTCTTTCCTCGTACAACAGGAAAAATTAAAAATGTTAGTGTAAGTGCAAAACCTAAATGTATTGCTCTAGCAGGTAAACCTTTGAACATTCCAAAGTTAAACCAAAAAGGAAAAGGAGAAGCATACCAAAGTTGAAATAAAGTCCAAAGAATAGCTATTCCAAAAACTATCTTTAAATGAATACCTGATAAATTTCTTGTGGGTGAAATATCTTCTTGAATTTTGTCTTTAATCTTACTTTGAGTAGTCTGATTCATTTCTTTAAGATACATTATTTAAAAAAAAAGGCCCAAAAAATATTGGGCCTTTTTTAATTAAACTAAAAAGTTGAATTACATTAATCCAGCTTCTTTGTAATACTTAATTGCACCTGGGTGTAATGGAGCTGATAAACCATCAGCTATCATATTTTTCTTTTCCAGAGGTCCAAAAGCAGGGTGTTGTTCTCTGAAAGAGTCAAAGTTTTCCATCACCGCTTTAGTAACTAAATATACAAGTTCTTCAGAAACATCTGCGCTTGTAACAACTGTAGCTTTTACACCAAACGTTGTAGCGTCTTTTTTCTGATTAGAATAAGTTCCTTTTGGAATTACAGCTTTTGCATAATAGTCTGCTCCATCAATTAAGCCTTGAATTGGCGCACCAGTTAAATTGATTGGGCTAGCTTTTGCTTTACAAGTAGCTGCTTGCTCCATAGCGCCATTAGGAAATCCGACTGAATATCCAAATGCATCTATTTTACCATCACAAAGAGCTTTAACTTGTTCAGAAGAAGTAAGTTCAGTAGTTGCTTTAAACATACTCATATCTGCTCCCATTGCTTTCATAAGTTCTTCCATAGTTCCTCTTTGACCAGAACCTGGGTTACCTATGTTTACTGTTTTTCCTTTTAGGCCTTTGAAATTTTTAATTCCAGATTTTTTACTTGCCCAAATTTGGAAAGGTTCGTTGTGAACAGAAAATACAGCTCTTAAGTTGCTAAACTGTTTTCCTTCCCATTTGCTTGAACCATTGTAAGCATGATACTGCCAGTCTGACTGGGCAACACCAAATTGAAACTCACCATCTTTGATTTGTCCAATATTGTAGTTAGAACCACCTGTTGAAGGTGCAGTACATCTATAAGCTTTAGCTGTACCTTTTTTTCTACCATGTTCAGCACTAATTGCTGACTTGTGTAACATTTTACAAATAGCGTTTCCCGTTTGGAAATATACTCCAGTAGGTCCACCTGTTCCTATTGTAAAGAACTCTGCTGATTTTGCGATTGAAGTAATAGGGCTTGAAAAAGCAAACATTACTAGTACCGCTGAAATCAATGACGTCATTTTTTTCATGTGCACTCCTCTTGTTATAATAATTAATTTAACTATGTTATTTAGTGCAGGTCAAAGAGAATCTTATAAATTTTTGGCCCAATTTGATAATTTATTTACACCTTCAACTACATTTGGGGCATACTTTTTAATCATCTCATCATCTATCATCTTGCAATTTGTTACATTTCCAAAAAATTCTATTCCATCAAAATCTGTATAGCTTAATCTAGTTAACATTTTTTTTGGTTTAAAACCAAAGTCTGAGCCTGGTAACATTGCTACACCTGTTTCATTTAAAATTGCTTCACAGAGTTTTGATGATGATTTGTATTTTTTGTTTTTAAATTCTGGCATCAAATAAAATGCACCTTGCGGAGGAGTCATTAAAACCTTATTTGATTTCAAATTTTTATAAACGTAGTTTCCAACAGCATTTAATATCGCTCTAACTTTAAATTTGTACTGATCATGTTCATGAGCGTAAGCTTCTACAGATGCATATTGTGTAGGTGTATTAACTGTTGAATAGGACTCGCTAGCAAGTGATTTTAAGCTTTTTAAAAATTCTGTTAATTTTTTTGGAACAGCTAGAAAACCTAATCTCCAACCTCCTGCGCCACACCATTTACTTAATCCACCAGTTATAAAAGTTAATTCAGGATAAAATTTAGAAATTGAGTTATATTCATTTGTAAAAGTTAGATCGGTGTAAATTTCATCTGATAAAATTATTATCTTATATTTTTTTGCTACTTTAGATAATTCCTCTAAGTTTTTACAAACTGCTCCGGATGGATTGTTTGGAGAATTAAGAATTAAAATTAGATTTTTATTTTTTCCAACTGACTTAATTTTATTTTCTAATTCCTTTCCAGTTGGAAACCAATTATTTTCTCTTGTGGTTTCTAACCAGTGAACTTTATTTGAACCAATTTCTGCTTGTGGTTCGTAAGAAACCCATCCAGGTGCAGGAATTATGATCTCCCCATTAAAAGCAATATGTATCAATAACATTGCTTCCTTCGAACCAGGTGTAATTAATATATTTTCTTTTGGGTAATCATTTCCTGTTCTTTTAGATAAGTATTTTGAAATATTTTCTCTTAGTTTAGGTAATCCTTGAATAGGTAAGTATTCTTTTCTATGTGCGTTATTTTTTAAAGCCTCTACAATTTTTTCTGGAACTGGAAATGGAGACTGTCCAAAGCCAAACTGATATACTTTTTTTCCATTAGATATTAGTTCTTTGGACTTTTCATTAATTACAAGTGTAGAGGACTCTTTAAGTTTTAGAATTTTCTTTTTTACTTTAAGTGACATTTTAACTTAAAATTACCTATACGGGGACTGGCTATCAGAAGTCAAATCAATTGTGAAAATTGGAACATTTGACAAAACGATTCGGTCATGTTTTAATCTTATTTTGTTCTCAATTTTGATCTACATATAGTATAAATAAAATTTTCTAACACAAAAATGAATAATCAATCTCAAAGAATACTCGCTTTGCTAGGACCTACAAATACAGGCAAGACGCATGTTGCTATAGAAAAAATGTTAGAATTCGACTCAGGAATATTTGGCCTGCCCTTGAGACTTTTAGCAAGAGAGGTTTATGACAAATGTGTAAACAAGGTTGGATTAGAAAAAGTTGCTTTAATAACGGGTGAGGAAAAAATAATACCGAGCAACGCGAATTATTTCATTTGTACTGTTGAGTCTATGCCGAAAAACAAAGAAGTAGATTTTATAGGAATTGATGAAATACAAATGTGTGCTGATAGAGAACGTGGTCATATTTTTACTGAGAGAATGCTGGAGTCTAGAGGAACTAAATTAACAATGTTTTTAGGTTCACAAGTAATGAAAAATATAATTAGTGAACTAATTGAAGGTGTTGAGTTTGAAAAAAAGGAGAGGTTTTCAAAATTGAGCTACTCAGGAATTAAAAAGATATCCCGTTTGGATCGTAAAGTCGCAATCATTGCTTTTTCAATTGAAGAAGTTTATGCAATTGCAGAATTAGTAAGAAGACAAAAAGGAGGAGCCGCGGTGATCATGGGCTCTTTAAGCCCAAAAACTAGAAATTCACAAGTTGGATTGTATCAATCTGGAGACGTCGATTACTTAATAGCAACAGATGCGATTGGTATGGGATTAAATATGGACATAAACGAAATCTATTTCTCAAATTTAAAAAAATTTGATGGTAAAAAAACTAGACGGCTAAATCTAATTGAAATGTCTCAAATCGCCGGCCGTGCAGGTAGATATAAAAATGATGGTGGATTTGGAACTACAGGTGACTGTGAGACTTTGAATTCAGATGAAATAGAAAAAATAGAAAAACATCAATTACCAGATACCAAATCAATTTATTGGAGAAATTCAAACCTTAATTTTAGTAACCCAGAAAAGCTTATTGCTTCACTTGAACTTAGGCCTGATAAAAAAAATTTATTAAGAACGAATGACTCGCTAGATGAAAATGTATTAAGATTTTTTCTAAAAAAGGGTGCAAATAACATAATTTATCATAAAAACTTAGAATTACTTTGGGAGTGTTGCCAAATTCCCGATTTTGAAAAAAAAGCTTACGGGCAACATATTAATATTATTGATAAAGTATTCCAGTTTCTTTCAACAAGAAAAAAAAGAATACCAAGCACTTTTATGAAAGAGCAATTAAAAGGTCTTGAAAAAGATCATGGGAATGTAGATTTGTTGTCACATAGACTATCCAATGTAAGAACTTGGTCATATGTTGCTAATAAAAAGAATTGGGTAGAAAATTCAGATTTTTGGGTTCAGCTTACAAAAAGTATCGAAGACAAACTCTCAGATAAATTACATGATGAATTGACAAAAAGTTTTATTGATAAAAAAATTAGTATTCTCTCACGTAGTCTGAAACAGGATTTAGTTCTTAACACAGAAATTAATGAAAATAATAAAATCTATATAAATGAACAGCTAATTGGTGAATTAAAAGGGTTAAAATTTTTAATAGAGATAACATCAAAAACTTTAGACACAGATATTAAATCAATCAAAAAAGCTGCACGAAAAGGAGTGGAACAAGAATTAATAAAGAGGGTAGAAAATATTTTAAAAAGCACAGAATTATCAATTAATAATGAAAACAAAATTATTTGGAAAAAAAATCCTATCGCTCGATTAAAAAAAGGTGTTAACTATTTAAATCCAGAATTTGATATAATTGCTGACGATTCTTTAGATGAAACCTCTAAATTAAGATTAACTAATTTTTTAGCAAGATGGTTGGGGAATTACATAAACAATGTTTTAGGAGATTTAATTAAGCTTACTGAACATAAAATTAACAACCAATATCTTAGAGGATTAGTATTCCAACTTTATGAGAAAAATGGAGTAATCAAACGAAATGAGGTTGATAAAATTGTAAAATTAATTCCTGCTGAAGAGAGAAAAAAATTATGGGGAATGGGAATTAAAATAGGAAGATACCATATTTACTTGCCTAAAATGTTAAAACCTAAAGCTGTAGAATTTCGAATAAGTTTATGGAGTTTGTTTCATAACTTGTCTGGTAAATACTCAATACCAAGGTCAGGATTAAATTTCTTAACTGATGCAAGATTAGAGAGAAACTTTTTATTACTTTGTGGTTTTGAAAAATTTAAGGAGTTTTTTGTCAGAATTGATATTTTAGAGAAGTTATTTATTAAGATAATTGATGGTACAAAAAATAAGAAATTTGAAATAAACGCCGATATGATGAATTTATTGGGCTGTTCTAAAGAAAATTTCTTTAAATTAATGAATTATATGAATTATAAAAAGGATAAAGAGGAAAATACATACATTTTTAAAGGCGAAAAGAAGAAAAAAGAGAAATTATTTAAGTTTGACAATAAAGAGAATCCATTTAATAAACTTCGTGCTTTAAATATAAAATAACTCATGAGTAAGCTAGATAAAGAAAGTGTGATTGGTATATCAGCATTACTGGTACATGCTGCTAAGATTGATGAAAATTATTCAGACCATGAAAAGGAGATAATTAAAGAATTTATAAAGTCTTATCTAAAAGATGAGAATTCAGATAAAATTTTAAAGAAGGGTGAGGAAATTGAAAAAAACTCAAATCAATTACTTAATTATACAAACATTATAAAACAAAACTCACTAGAAATTAAAAAAGATATTATTGAACATCTTTGGAAAGTATTAATATCTGATAATACTGTAGATCAATATGAATCTAATTTAATGAGACGGATTTGTGGACTAATATATTTTTCAGATAAAGAATGTGCTGAAATTAAACTAAACTTACTAAACTCAAAATGACATATATAGTGAAAGATGAATGTATCAAATGCAAGCTGACTGACTGCGTTGAGGTTTGTCCAGTAGATTGCTTTTATGAAGGAGAAAATATGCTGGTGATTAATCCAGATGAATGTATTGATTGTGGGGTTTGTGAGCCTGAGTGTCCAATTGATGCTATAAAGGCTGATACAGATGAAAGCGTTAAGGAAATGGAAAAATGGTTGTTGCTTAATAAAAAGTTTTCTGCAATATGGCCTAATATTTCAAAAAAAAAAGAACCGATGGTCGAACATGAAAAATTTAGAGAAATTAAAGATAAATACGATAAGCATTTCTCTGAAAAACCCGGAAAATAAAAAACATGCCTAAAAAGAAAAAAGTAAAAAAAGTAAAAAAAGTAAAAAAACTAAAAAAAATCAAAAAAGTTAATATAAAAAATTCTACTAAATCTGCAGCTAAGACTACCGAGAAAAAAAACAATATCCCTGGGCAAGATGAAAAACCAGAGATTAAAAAGATTAAAAAACAACCTACAGAAAAACGTATTTATAATTTAAAAGATTTTGTTGTATATCCAAAACATGGCGTAGGTAAAATCATGGCAATAGAAAAAGCTCAGATTGGGGAAATTGATATTCAATTTTATAAAATACTAGTTGAAAAAGAAAAATTAACTTTAACTGTTCCTATAAATCAGCAATCAAAATTAAGATCAATTTCTTCTATTAATCAAATCAATAAATGTATTTCTATTTTAAAAACTAAGCCAAAAGTAAAAAGAACAATGTGGAGTAGACGTGCTCAAGAGTATGATCAAAAAATCAACTCGGGTAAAATTTATGAATTGGCTGAGGTAGTAAAAGATCTTAATAAGAATACAGATATCATAGCTGATCAATCTTACTCCGAGAGACAATTGTTTGAAAAAGCTTATGAAAGGCTAAAATCTGAGTTTGAGGCAGTTCTAAAAACAACCCCTGAGGAAGTTCAAAAGAAAATGGATAAAGCCTTAGGTAGAACGAATATTTCTGAGAGCACAGAATAAAAAAACGCCCTCTTTAAAAAATTAAAAAGGGCGTTTAGTTAAAGAGAAAACTATCTTTTTCTTCTTCTTTTTTTTGCTTTTTTCTTTTTAGTTTTCTTTTTAGCTTTTTTTCTTCTTTTAGCCATCTTTTCTCCCTTGTTATTAAACAAATCTTAATGATTCGTTTGTTAATTAAACATTAATTAATAAAAGATTCATGTCAAACATAAATTATTTTACAAAATTGATTCAAAATTAAATTTTTTTAATAAATTTTTTTATTTTTTAAATATTTTAAAAAAGTTAGCAATATCAATGTTTTTTTAAGCAATTTATTTTAATTTTTTAAATAAAACTAATAAAGATTTTCTAACTGTTGTTTATATTTTTTAATTATTTCTTTTCTTTTTAACTTTAAAGTTGGTGTTAACATACCATTTTCAATTGTAAATTCTTCGTTTATTAAAATAAATTTTTTTACTTTTTCAATTAAAGTTAAACTTTTATTTATATTTTCAATTATAAGTTTAATTTTATCTTTATTTATTTCTTTTTCTGTAACAACTAGAGCAACTAAATAGTTTTTTTTATCTCCATATACAAAAGATTGTTTAATAAATTCATTTAAACACAAAATATTTTCGATTTTACTTGGTGAAATATTATCCCCACCTAAATTAACAATAATATCTTTTTTTCTGTCGGTTATTTTTAAATAATTATTGTGATCAAGTTCACCAATATCACCTGTATGTAACCATCCATTTTTTATTGCCCTTTCAGTTTCCTCCTTAAGATTCCAATAACCCAACATTACATTTTCACCCTTTATTAAAATTTCACCATCTTCTGCTATTCTGACTTCATTAGTTCTAAATGGAGGACCTACTGTCTCAACTTTTACTAAATCTGGTAAATTGCAGCTTACTACTGGAGATGTCTCAGTTAATCCGTAGCCCTGTAGAGTGGGCAGCCCTATAGCATTTAGAAATTCCCCAATATTCTGATCTAAGGCTCCACCACCAGAAACAAAGGCTTGAAGATTTCCACCGAATTGATTTCTAATTTTTTTTCTGACTAATTTTTCACATAAAAAATTTATGATTTTTTCCCCTAAAGTTAATTCCTCTTTTTTAAGTATTTTTTTTCCGAGACATAAAGTTTGATTAATTAATTTTTTTTTAAATCCCTTTTGTTTTTCAAAATTCATGTTTATTTTTGTAAAGAGGTTTTGATAAAATCTTGGCACCGCTGTCATTATAGTTGGTTTAGCGACTCCCATATTAGAAATTAATTTTTCTAAACTTTCAGCATAAAAAACTTTAGCACCTACAATAATCTGTATAAATTGCACTGTGTGTTCGTAAGAATGTGATAAAGGCAACCAAGTTAAAAATGTAGGATCTTTTTTTTTAGTTAAAGTTTCAAGTAATTCAACCGCACCTTCACAATTAGATAAGATACCACCATGACTTAAAATTACTCCTTTTGGATTACCTGATGTACCTGACGTATAAATAATACATGCAGGCATATTTCTTTTTAAATTATTATTAATTTCTTTTTTATAATTATCTTCATAAAGAATGTTCTTAATTAATAAACTGTCAGCTTCAATCTCTTCAAAAGAGATTAATTTTTGCTCATTTAAATTTACGAAATTTTTTATTTTTTTGAATTGATCATTATTTGAAACAATAATTAAAGATGGTCTACAGTCATTTAGAATATATTTATAATCACTTGATGAATATGTCGTAAAAATTGGAACTGAAATTCCTCCTGCATTCATAACTGCAAGATCTGACATTAGCCAATAAGGTCTATTCTCAGATAATATTAAACAACGGTCACCTTCATTGATTAAAGTTTTTATTTTTGTAGAAAGCTTAAATATTCTCTCTTTAATATCACCCCAAGTATAAGTTGTTTTATTAGGTTTTAACCATTTTAAAAAAGGTCTTTTGGGATTCACTTCCTCACACTTTTTAAAGTATAATTCTATAAGACTATTAAGTTTATCTATTTCCATAACTTGGTGGGCGAAGAGAGACTCGAACTCTCAAGGTATTGCTACCACCGGATTTTGAGTCCGGCGCGTCTACCAGTTCCACCATTCGCCCATTTTTTTAGATAATTTAATTTATTTTTCTTACTATGAGAACAAAAATAGTTGCAGTAGTAAACATAATTAACGCATATGCAGCTGTTGGTACCGCAAATACTACGTCATCAAATAACTGCGTAGTAATGAACAAGGCTAAAGTTCCATTTTGTAAGCCGCATTCAAGTGAAATACATTTTCTTTGCTCTACTCCTGAAGCTAAATATTTAGCTAAGTAATAACCTAAAAAAATCATTGTAAGATTTAAAATTAAAGCAATTAGACCTGCTCTTTGTATAAAGCTAGTTATCCTGTCCCACTCCTCTACCCATATTGCAGCAAAAATAACTAAAAATAATATTAAAGATAATCGTTGAACAAGCAGAGTTTTAGAAACAATAAAATCGGTCATTAAAGCTCGCACAATCATTCCAAAAATAACCGGAACTGTTACTACGACAAACATTTTTAACGCTATGTTGAGCATTGATATTTCTTTAACGATTTCAATGCCTAGAAAACCTGCAGAATTATAGACAATTAAAGGTACTGTTATAACGGAAATTAAACTTACTACTGCTGTTAAAGAAACTGATAGTGCAACATCTCCGTTAGCAAATTTAGTTAATATATTTGACATTACTCCACCTGGAGCAGCTGCGATAATCATCGTTCCTAGGGCCATCTGTGGTGGTAATGAAATAATTTGAATTAAAATAAAAGCAACAATCGGTAGCAAAATAACTTGACCAAAAAAACCAACAATAAAATCACGTGGGATTTTAATTAGTCTTGTAAAATCAGATACCGTTAAACCTAGGCCCAAACCGAACATTATTATAGCTAGACACACCGGTGCTATTGTTTTTGCTATTTCCATAATCTTAACAAATTTTTAGTTTTGAGTGTTTCATCAAATTATACATAGTTGATGTAAAGTCTGACCAAAGTTTTTGATGTATAAGATAATTTTCTTCTAACCCCTTAAGGTGTACCGCTTGACTACCCACTGAATATTCAAGGTTTTTATTTCTATTAATAATTTTTTTCTTTTCCATTACCTTAAGTTTTCTAATTACTGTAGCTCTAGGAATGGCTGAAATATCAGATATAGACGATGCATTAATACCTCTTCTCGCTTTATTTTTTAGCAAATATAAAAAAAAATCCCTAAAATTACCTGGAGTATCAACAACCTGTTTTTCACCTTTTTCTATTAATTCTCTCATTTGAACTATTGCAATTGAGCCCCATACATTCCACGATTCTAGATCACCAAAAAAAGTTCTATGACGGACTAAATAAGGTATCTGAAATCTAAAGAAATATTCCCAGCTTACAGTAAAATGATCATGTATAAACTTTACTATTGTTTCTTGACTAATTTTATCTCCAAACCAACTTTGTGAAGACAGTAAATTTGAAAAATTTGCTAAAGATGATGCGATTAAACCTATCGATGTTACTGGTTTTTGTATCGAAATTTTAGATACATTTAAAAATATAGATTTACCATCTCTAAAAATTATATTTTGATCCTGTAAAAAGTTTACTTTTCTTCTTATTGTTTCTTTTGGAATATTCAAATTTTTTGATATTTCAATTAAATTTATTTTATCTATTGATAGCTTCTCTTGATTATAAAAACTTTCAAAAGACATGTAGTGAAATCGATCTGATAAGTTAAGAAAAACTTTATTAATCAAATATATTAACACTAAGTAAGTATCAAAATCTCTAAATACACTGTAAGCCTGATTTACCCATGTTTGTTGAAATTTTATGAAGTATTTTAAAACTTCATTATTATTTTTTTGAAAGATTTCCCAAATTAAAGAGTTATTTATAGATTGTTCTAGATTGTTAGGCTTTGTAAATTGAGCAATTTTTATATCTACAGGATTGTTCATTAAAAATTATTTTTTCCAGGTAACGCTTTGATTAATAAGAATAGCCATTAAAATCCAAATGGTAAACGTATCACCTGGAGAGAACCCGTAGTCTGCACCAAATATTCCCGCAACTATTACGATAGCGTAGATAACAACTGTCGATAAAATTAAACTTGCGAGGTATCTAAGAATTGTGCATTTTAAATTCATGTTAAAAAAATTATACGATAGATGTGTGAAACTGGCTAGACATAAATTTTCTAAGCCTTTGCTTGCCTTTGTGGCCTTTATTGAAAGTTTCTTTTTTCCTGTTCCACCAGATTTAATGATTGTTCCTATGGTTGTAGCTAAACGAGAAGACTATTTAAAAATCTTTTTAATCGCTACAACTGGATCTGTTCTAGGAGGATTGTTCGGCTATATGCTCGGAGTTTTTTTCTTAGATGCTTCAATGGTAATTATCGAGTTTTATGGGTATGAGGAAAAAGTTTTTGAGATGCAAGATAAGATGTCAACTAAGGGTGGTTTCTTAGCTTGGCTCGGAATTATGTTTTTAGCTGGGTTTACCCCTCTTCCCTTTAAAGTCTTTACAATAACAAGTGGAGTAATTGCTTATAATCTCCCTGTATTCTTTTTTATTTGTTTATTTACTCGAGGGCTGAGATTTTTCTTAGTTTCTTATTTTACATATCTATTTGGAAAAAAATTTGGTGATTTCATAGAGAAAAGAGGCGCGCTTTGGTTTACTTTAACCGGTATTTTTATTGTAATTTTAGCCGTCGCTCTGTATATGATTTTCGTCAAATGATTAATAGTAATAAATTTATCTTAAACAGTATTTTAGTTTTTAGTTTTTTATCTTTAGCTATTGCCTACTTCATCCAATATAAATTGGGACACAAACCTTGTAATTTATGTTTAATTGAGAGAATTCCATATATTTCAGCATTAATTCTAATTTCATTAATATTTATATTAAATAAATTTCAAAAAGTTTTTGCTGGCATATTATTGGTGCTTTTTATTTTCGGTGCAGTAGTTTCTGTTTATCATGTTGGGATTGAACAAGGTTTTTTTAGTGAATCGTTAGTATGTGATTTGGGTACATCTTCTGAAAATCTATCCTCAAAGGAACTTTTAAAACAGCTTAAAAGCAAAACAGCTGTAAGCTGTAAAGATGTAACTTTTAGGTTTCTTGGGCTTTCTCTTGCTACAATTAATACAGTTATTTCAATTCTATTAAGTGGTATTATGATTAAATTTATTAAAAATTATGGAAAAAACTAATAAGAAGTATTTAGAAGAAATTATCCGAGTAGATCACGCGGGTGAGCGCGGAGCTATAAAAATATATGAGGGTCAACTTTTAGCCCTAAAAACTTTTAAGCAAGATGAATATTTAAAGCAAAAAATTGAAGAGATGAAAGAGCATGAAAAAGAACATTATGAATATTTTAACGGAGAAATTCAAAAAAGAAATATTAAACCTACAAAACTTTTGCCTCTTTGGGATATCTTAGGAGTTACACTTGGTTTTGGTACTGCGATGCTTGGTGAAAAAGCGGCTATGTTATGTACTGCATCTGTGGAAGAAGTAATTGATGATCACTATAAAAATCAAACTTACAAACTTGGTGATGATGAGAAAGAGTTAAAAGAAAAGATAATGAAATTTCGTCAAGATGAATTAGATCACAAAGATATTGCTTATGAACATGGAGCAACAAAAAAAGGTTTATTTGGAGTTTTAGATAAAGTAATTAAAACTTCATCTAGAATAGCAATTACAATTTCAGAAAAAATTTAATTAGGGTTCTAATTCAATATCCCAATACAAGTAATCCATCCAGCTTTCATGTAAAAAGTTTGGTGGAAAGTTTCTACCATTTCTATGGAGATCTTCTACAGTAGGTGCGTAAGGTTTGTTAGCCAACTTTAAATCACAATCTTTATAAAGTTTTCCACCTTTCTTAACATTACAGCTTGAACAAGCTGTTACAACATTGTTCCAATCTGTTAGTCCTCCTCTAGATTTTGGCAATAAATGATCGAAAGTTAAATCTTTTTTATCTCCGCAATATTGACAGGCAAACTTATCTCTTAAAAAAACATTGAACCTTGTAAAGTTTGGATTTTTTGAAGGTTGGATAAAATTTTTAAGAGCTATTACACTTGGTAAATTCATTTCAAAAGAAGGACTTCTTATTTTTCTTTTATAATTTGAAACTATACTTACACGATCTAAGAAGACCGATTTAACTGCGTCCTGCCAACACCAAATTGATAAAGGGTAATAACTTAAAGGTCTAAAATCAGCATTTAAAACTAGCGCTGGACATTTTTCTAATGGAACTTTATCTGCAGAAGAAATAATCATACCTAAAGCTAACTGATACTAAAAATTTTATCAAGTTATAAATATGTTACAGTTATAAAGCTTATGTATTAAAATGTTTTTTTATGAATTGAAGTCCTAAGCTAGAACCCTCAGTGGGTATACGATGTTCACAATTTTTAAATATTTTTGTTTCAATTTCATAATTATTTTTTCCAAAAAATTCTTTCGCTTCTAAGAATGAATCGATCGACACAACTTGATCAAGATCACCATGCATTAAGATTACATTTGGCCTAGAATTTATGTTTTTTGATAAATGTCCAGTGTCTATAATTCTACCAGAATAGCCAATTACAGAATTTACTTTATCTTTTCGTTTTAATCCAGTTTGCAATGTAATCATGCATCCTTGACTAAATCCTCCGATAATTATTTGATCTGCGCTTAAATTATTCTTTTCTTTAGCTTCATCAATAAATTTATTTAGTTTATTCTCAGCAACCAAGGATTTAGCTAAAACTTGTTCTGGTGTTTGATCCATTAAATCAAACCATTGAAACCCGGAAGAACTTGCCGCACATTTTTCAGGGGCGTCAGGACAAATGAATGTTGTATCAGGTAAATGAGCTCGCCAATAATTTGCAAGAATTGAGATGTCATTACCATCTCCTCCATAACCGTGGCAAAGTATTACAGCATTTTTAGGTTTATTTTTAGAAAGTGGTTCTAAAACGATTGTATTTAATGAATAGGTCATGATAGTAGAATGTTAAATGTCTGAATTTTTTTTTAACTTTATTGGTTTCACTTTATTAGGTGCTGTCGCTGTTGTTTTAATAATGGGTATATATACTTTATTTAAGGGTGGAAGTACTAGTAAAAAATATTCTAATAAATTAATGCAATTACGTGTTTTGCTTCAATTTATTGCAATCATAGTTTTGGTTTTACTGGCTTATTTTTTTAAAAATTAAATATACTTTTTAATCAAATTAATAAAATCTTCACTCACGAAATCCACTTCACCAATGACCCTACCAAATTCATCACCATTTTTATCGATCAAAATGCTTGTTGGCAGTCCTCGCATTTTGAACTGTTTAACTAATTTAAAGTCTGGATCATAATAAGTATCTAAACTCACTACATCGATACTTCTAAAAAAATCCCTTACTCTAAGTTTGTTCGGTTGTTCCATATTAATGGCATAAACTTTAACTTGTGGGAATTGATTAGTTAATTTTTCAAGCGATGGCATTTCTCTTTTACAAGGAGCACACCAAGTCGCCCAGAAATTTAAGATCATGATGTTGCCTTTTTTATTAGTTAAATCGACATCATTAAGATCTGAATCTTTTAATTTTAATTCTTTAATTTGAGTCGGTTTTTCGTGAATTACTATATTTTTTGAAAAATCTTCTGCCCCATTAAGATTATGGCTAACCAAATATAGAAGGATTATGTGAATATAGATTTTAAAAGATTTACTAATTTTCATATTAATTTAAATTAGGAATAGCACAGTAAAATGAAAAATAAAAATAAAACTGTTTGGTCAAATAGATTTAAGAGTAAAACGTCCCAATCTTTTCAAAAGATAGGGTCTTCGATTCATATTGATAAAAGACTGTATGAACAGGACATAGCTGCGTCTATTGTGCATACTCAAATGTTGTCAAAACAAAAGATCATTAAAAGTGAGGATGCGAACAAAATTATCAATGGTCTTAAAAAGATTAAATCACAAATAGATAATAGCAATTTTGAATTTAAAGAAAAATTTGAGGATATTCATTTAAACATTGAAAAAGCACTATTTGATATCATAGGTCCTTCAGCCGGATATATGCACACTGCTAGATCAAGAAATGATCAAGTGGTTACTGATTTTAAATTATGGATCAAAGATGCGTCTAAGGAAATTTTAAAAGACATTTCTTTAGTAATGAAAAATTTGCTTAAAAAAGCAGAAAAAAATACAGACACAGTGATGCCAGGATTAACTCATTTAAAAAATGCACAACCAATTTCATTTGCGCATTATCTTTTATCTTATTTTGAAATGTTAAAGAGAGATAAAAAAAGATTTGAAAATAATTTAAATCTTTTGGATGAATGTCCTCTAGGATCAGCTGCACTTTCTGGAACTTCGTATAAGATAGATAGAACCTATACTGCAAAAAAACTTGGATTTAAAAAACCAACTGATAATTCTATTGACTCTGTATCTGATAGAGATTTTGCAATAGATTTTTTATACGCATCAGCTGTTTGCGCAATGCATCTTTCGAGATTAGCAGAAGATTTTATTATTTATAATTCTGATGCTTTTAAACTTATTTCTTTTAAAGATAGCATGCTTACAGGTTCTTCAATTATGCCACAAAAGAAGAATCCTGATCCTGCAGAACTTATAAGAGGGAAAGTTGGAATTAATTATGGGAAATTGAATGCAATTTTAACAATCATGAAAGGTCTTCCTATGTCTTACTTCAAGGATATGCAGGATGATAAAGAATTAGTTTTCAGTGGTTTTGATACTTTAAAAGATACTCTAACCATGAGCGCTGAATTAATTAATTCAGTTAATGCTAATAAATCAAACATGCTTTTCATGGCTAACCAAGGTCATACGACGGCTACTGACTTTGCAGACTATCTTGTTAAGAATAAAAATTTATCTTTTAGAGATTCTTATGCTATTTCAGCAAAACTTGTAAATTTTGCAGAAAAAAATGAAAAATTATTATCTGAATTAAGTCTGGATGAAGTCAAAAAATTTTATAAAGGTTTAGATAAAAGTGTTTTAAAAGTATTTGATGTTAAAAATTCTATGAATATGAAAAAATCTCATGGAGGAACATCTATAATTAATGTTAAATCAATGATAAAAAAATATAAAAAGGAAATTTAATGAAAATTATTGCTACATTTTTCTTAATAATATTTATCCTTTCAAGTTGTGGAAAAAAATCTGAACCTAAATATCAAGGTAAAATTAATCAGATAAATATAATCTCATAATCAAATGCAATACTTAAGATATATTGGTAAAAATTTATTTATTGAAAAGTTATCAATTAAAAATATCTCAAAAAAACAAAAGACACCTTTTTACATTTATTCAGAAAATCAAATAATTACAAATTTTCTTAAATTTAAAAATACATTCAAAAAAACAAATCCTTTAATTTGCTTTGCAGCAAAATCTAATAGTAATTTAAATATACTAAGGGTACTTGGAAGATTAGGTGCTGGAGCTGATGTCGTATCAGGTGGTGAGTTATTGAAAGCTCTTAAAGCAGGCATAAAAGCAAAAAAAATTGTTTTCTCTGGTGTAGGAAAAACTGAAGAAGAATTGAAAATAGCTATCAATAAAAACATTTTATTAATCAACTGCGAGTCTGAAAGTGAGGCCAAATTAGTTAACAGTTTGGCTAAAAAATTAAGAAAAAAAGTTTCAATAGGATTTAGATTAAATCCTAATGTTGATGCAAAAACACATAAAAATATATCAACTGGTAAAGCTGAAAATAAATTTGGATTGTCAATTAAGAGTTTTAAGATTTTTCTTAAAACAATTAATTCTCTAAAAAATATTAAGCTAGATGCTCTTAGTGTTCACATTGGAAGCCAGATCTTAAATGACGCTCCCTTCAGAAAAACTCTAAGTGTGATGAGCAAATTAATCAAAGAAGTAAGACTTAATTTAAAATATGTAGATTTAGGGGGTGGATTCGGCATAAATTATACAAATAAAGAAAAGCCAATTAATCTAAATAAATATTCTAAACACGTAGAAAATTTTTCAAAAAAATTAGATTGTAAAATAATTTTTGAACCAGGTAGATCAATAATAGGAAATACTGGTCTTTTAATCAGCAAAGTACAATTCATAAAAAAAGGAGCTAATAAAAACTTTATTATATTAGACGCTGGTATGAATGATTTTATGCGTCCTGCTTTGTATGATGCATTTCACCAAATTATTCCTGTTTCTAAAAACGCGGCAAAGACGAAAGGCAAAATAGAGTTCGTGGGACCGATTTGTGAAAGTACTTGTAAATTTGGAATATACAAAAATTATCAGAAAATAAATGAAAATGACTTTATAGCTATTACTAATGTTGGGGCCTACGGTTCATCATTATCCTCTAACTATAATACTAGACCATTAATTGCTGAAATTTTAATCAATAAAAATAAATTTAGATATATTAGAAAAAAACAAAATTTACTAAAATTGATTAATTCTTAATGCGATTTTTAAAATCTTTAATCTTTAATGTCTTTTTATATGCTGGACTTATTTGTATTTTAATTTTAGCTATACCGGCACTATTTTTACCAAGTAGTTTTACAATATTTTTTGGAAGATTATGTGCCAAATACATAGTTCTTCTTTTGAAAATTATTCTTAATACTAAAGTAATATTTCATGGTGTTGAAAATTTAAAAAAAGTAGATAACTTTTTTGTTGCTTCAGCCCATCAATCTATGTTTGAAACTTTTGCTCTGCAGATACCTTTGGATGGCCCTATTTTTATTTTAAAAAAAGAACTTTTAAATATTCCATTATTTGGTTGGTATTTAAGAAAAATAGGATCAATTGCGATTGTTAGGCAAACAACTACAAAAGAAAATTTAAACTTTTTTGATAAGATTAAAGAAACAATAGATAAAAGTAAAAGACCTCTTCTTATATTTCCTCAAGGGACCAGAGTAAAACTTGATGAGCAACCACCATTTAAGAAAGGAGCTGGTAGAATTTATAAGGCTTTAAATCTACCTTGTATTCCTGCAGCTTTAAATACTGGAAAAGTTTGGCCAAAAAATAGTTTTATGAAATTTAAGGGTGATATACACATTTCATTTTTAGAGCCAATCATGCCTGGTAAAGAAAACGATGAATTTCTTAACGAGATAGAAAATAAAATCTATACCGAAATAAAGAAATATTATTAAGATATTTAAGACTTAGTACTACGTAAAAAAAATTCGGACATTCGCTTAGCAATCTCTTCAGGAATTTCTTCAGCCATATAATGTGTTGCATTAATTGACTCGCCTTCGACTTTATCTGCCCGCTGCCGCCAAAGCTTTAAAGCATCGAAACATTTTTCAATCACTCCATGTTTTGCCCAAAGAGCAAGGATAGGCATTACAAGTTTTTTTTGATCTTCATTATCATGTTCTATATCTATGCTTGCTGCTGCACGATAATCTTCACAGCTGGAATGAATTGTTTCTGGATTCTTAAAAGCATCTAAATATTCTGCCAAAGCCTCTTTAGTAAATGGATTGTCTCCACTTGTCTGATTAAAACATTTTAGCTTCCAAAATGCTTCTGGATCTTTACCAATAATTTGTTCGGGTAGTGGATTAGGTTGAATTAAAAAAAACCAATGCCAGTATGCTTGAGCAAAGTCAGTGGTTGTGCCAGCGTACATTTCTCTAGTTGGTGCAATATCAAGAAGAACCATTGCATTAACATAATGAGGGTGATCAAGCCCAAGTCTGTGAGCAACCCTTGCGCCTCGATCATGAGCACCAACAAAATATTTTTTATGTCCTAAATGTTTCATTATGGCAACAATGTCCTTTGCCATCGCACGCTTCGAATATAAAGAGTGAGATAAATCAGAGGTAGGTTTATCTGACTTTCCGTAGCCACGTAAGTCTGGACATATAACTTGAAATGAACGTGCAAGAATTGGAGCTACGCCGTGCCACATAGCAGAAGTTTGAGGATAACCGTGAAGAAGAACAATAGGAGGCGCACCCTCTGGTCCAGCATGACGGACATATAAACTCGTTTCTTCTCCTTTAATATATTTTTCTTTAAAGTTTTCAAACATATAGGCGCAAATTCTATCATAAACAGAACTGTGTACCTTGAAAATAATCTTAAAATAACTTTACAAAACATATCAGGAGAATAAATTCAACTCATGAAAGAATATAATATAGCTTCAATTCCTGGAGACGGAATAGGAAAAGAAGTTTTGCCAGAAGGTTTGAAAGTTTTAAAAGATACTGCTTTAAAACATCAATTTAAAATCAATTTTATTGAATATGATTTTGCATCTTGTGATTATTACGAGAAGCATGGGAAAATGCTCCCTGATGATTGGAAAGAAAAATTAGAAAAACATGATGCGATATTTTTTGGAGCGGTTGGTATGCCAGAAAGAGTTCCTGATCACATCTCTTTATGGGGATCATTGCTTAAATTTAGAAGAGAATTCGATCAATATGTTAATCTTAGACCTGTAAAACTTTTTCCGGGCATCAATCCACCCTTAGTTAATAAAAAACCTGAGGATATTGACATGGTTATAGTTAGAGAGAATTCTGAAGGAGAGTATTCATCTGTGGGTGGTAGAATGTTTAAAAATACTGATCGTGAAATAGCTATCCAAGAAACTATAATGTCTGCACATGGGATAGATAGAGTGCAAAAATTTGCATTTGAATTAGCTAAGAAGAGAAAAAGGAAAAAGTTAACAAATGCTACTAAATCAAATGGAATTTCGATTACAATGCCATTTTGGGATGAGCGATTTAATAAAATGAAAAAAAAATATCCAGAAATAAAAACCGATCAATTTCATATAGACATTTTAGTTGCAAGATTCGTTCTTAACCCTGAATTATTTGATGTAGTCGTTGCATCAAATTTATTTGGAGATATTCTCTCAGATTTAGGGCCTGCTTGTACAGGTACTATTGGAATCGCTCCGTCTGGAAATATTAATCCTGAAAATAAATTTCCATCCCTTTTTGAGCCTGTACATGGCTCAGCACCTGATATTGCTGGCAAAGGAATTGCTAATCCTGTCGGTCAAATCTGGTCTGGTGCAATGATGTTGGATTATTTGGGAGAAAAAGAAGCCTCTAATTCTATTGTTGAAGCAATTGAAAAATCTTTAAGTCAAAAAAGTAATAGAACTAAAGATCTAGGTGGAGATGCTGATACTATAAAATGTTCTAAATCGATTATATCTAGTCTTTAATTTCTACCAAAGCCAGGTTTATCTGTATCTTGTCCAGCTTCAATAATCTCTTTTCTTACTTTTTTAGTCGATGAGAATATTTCTAAAAGTTTTTTACTATCCTTGTTTTTAATAGCGTTTTTAATTTCTTCAAGATTTTTAGAGTAATTATCTAATACTTTTAATATGTTATCACTGTTATCAATAAAAATATCCTTCCACATTAAAGGGTCAGATGCTGCTATTCTTGTAAAATCTCTTAGTCCACCAGCACTGTACTGGATAACATCATCTTTAAATTTATTTTCATTATTAATTGCGGTTTTAACAATACTGTAAGCTACTGCATGTGGTAAATGACTTGTGAGTGATAAAATATAATCATGATCTTCAAATGACATGAGTTTTACTTTACTCCCAAGGCTAGACCAAAACTTTTCTAGTTCATCAATTTTGTCTTTATTAGCTTTTTTATCTGCAGATAAAATGCACCATCTATTATTAAATAAGTTAGCAAAACCTGCCTCGGGTCCACTGTACTCAGTTCCTGCTATAGGATGTGAAGCAATCCAATTAACATTTTTGAGATTTAAGTTCCTAATAATTTTATTTACTTCTTTTTTAGCAGAGCCTGTATCAGTTAAAATTACATTTTCTTTCAAATTAGAATGAATAGAAAGAAGTATTTCCTTATAGCTACTCAATGGAGAAGCAATAATTACTAAATCAGAGTCTTTAACTACGTCTGTAATATTATTACTTGTTTCAACTGAAAAGTTCTTTTTTAAATAATCAGTTACTTTTGAAGACTTATCGTAAACACATATTTTAGATGCTAATTTTTTTTCATTTACAGCTCTTAAAATTGAAGAGCCGATTAAACCACAACCAATTATACTAATCTTATTAAACATTTAATATCTTCCTCATTTTAAAAATTAATTTTCTATTTTCTTCACTTTTGCCAATAGTTATTCTAAGTGAATTCTTAATACCATAAACATCCATCTTACGAACTAAAATTCCTGCCTTAGCTAACAATTTGAAAACTTTTGATGAATTAATTTTTACTTTATTAAAATTTACTAATAAAAAATTACCGTAACTTTTGTTAGTTCCAATTTTCATTTTTTTAAATTCATAAAACATTTTTTTATTCCAATTATTAACGTGCTTAATTTCTTTATTTAACCAGGCAGTATCTTTAACTGCAGCAGAAGCAGCAAATAACGCTGCGCTATTAATGTTAAACGGTGGTTTAATTTTATTTAGTACTTCAATAATTTCTTTTGACGCATAACCCCATCCTACACGTAATCCTGCTAAACCATAAATTTTTGAAAATGTTCTCGTTATAACTACATTTTTTAAATTTGAAAATAATTTTAATGCTGAAGAATAATCTTTTTGTTTCACATATTCAAAATATGCATCATCAACAACTAGCAAAATATTACTCCTTAATTTTTTTCTTAAAAATAATAAATCTTTTTTACTTATGTAAGTTCCAGTAGGATTATTGGGGTTTGCGATAAAAATAATTTTTGTTTTTCTAGTAACTTTTTTTAAAATATCTTGCACTGAAACTTTAAAGTTATTCTCCTTAGAATAAACAATTTTCGCACCGTTCATGCGGCTGTAAATTCTGTAAATGATAAAGCTAAATTTTGGCACAATTACTTCATCGTCCTTCTTAAGGTAGGCTTTACAAATTAATTCAAAAATCTGGTCAGATCCTGCTCCTAGAATTATCCTATTTTTATCTACCTTAAATTTATTTCCTAAACTTTCTCTTAAATAGCTGCCATCTGAGTCAGGGTATCTAGCAAAACTTTTTGAAACTTTTATATACTCTTTTTTTGCTTTTGGACTTGGTCCAAGAGCAGATTCATTAGCTGACAGTTTTATCCTAGCTAGTTTCTTTTTAAAGAAGCTCATTCCAGCTATATATTTTTGAGCACTTATATTATTCGGTTTGGGTAACTTCATTTCTTTATGTAATATATAAATTGTAAGAGTTTTTCTATAAGTCTTTATCTTATATAAAATTGACAAGTTTGTGTTGATTTAGTAAATAGATAACGCGCTGATTTAACCGTATTGCAAGCGCATAACAAATTTAGCTAAAAAGGGAGATGCCCAGTTAGCTGGGCTTTTTTTTTGGATGAGTAGAAAAACTGAAGATATAAATAAAATTATAGTAAAAAAACCACTCAAACTTGATTGTGGTAAAACAATAAATAATTTTCCACTAGCGTATGAGACTTACGGAAAATTAAACGCAAATAAAGATAATGCTATTCTTGTATTTCATGCTTTGACGGGAGATCAATTTGTGACTGGCACGAACCCTATTACAAATAAAGAGGGGTGGTGGGTCACTGCTGTTGGGCCTGGCAAAGCTATTGATACAGATAAATATTTTGTGATTTGCGCAAATGTAATTGGTGGATGCATGGGTTCTCTTGGACCAAAAGATACAAATCCTGAAAACAACCAACCCTACGGTTTAGATTTTCCAGTTATCACCGTTAAAGATATGGTGAAAGCTCAAGAGTCTTTACTTGAACACCTTGATATAAAAAAGCTTTTATGTGCAACCGGCGGGTCAATGGGTGGAATGCAGCTGTTACAATTTTGCGCAACATTTCCTGATAAAACTTTTTCGGCTATTCCGATAGCTTGTAGTTCAAGTCATAGTGCTCAGAATATTGCACTTAATGAATTAGCACGCCAAGCTATTATGGCTGACCCTGTATGGGATAATGGAAAATATGTATCAAAAAATGTGCAGCCTAAAAATGGCTTAGCAGTTGCAAGGATGGTTGGGCACATAAGTTATTTATCTGAAAAGGGTATGCAGGAAAAATTTGGAAGAAAATTACAAGAAAAAGCTGATTATGAATTTAGTTTTAATGCAGATTTTCAAGTAGAGAGTTATTTAAGACACCAAGGTTATGCTTTTGTGGAAAGGTTTGATGCAAATTCAATTCTTTATATAACTAGAGCAATGGATTATTTTGATCTTTCTAAGCAGTTTAAAAATGGGTTAGTTGAAGCTTTTAAAAATCAAAACACGAAATTTCTAGTAATATCATTTTCTTCTGACTGGCTTTATACAACAAAAGAAAATAAAGACATAGTAATTGCATTAAATGCATCTGGTGCTGATGTTTCCTACTCGGAAATAGTAACAGATAAAGGACACGACTCCTTCTTACTAAACGAACCAGAATTTTTAAAAACTCTAAAGGGTTTTATAGACTCAATGCACGAAAAGTTTAAAAATGAAAAAAGAATTTAAAGTAATAGCTGAATTGTTGCCTAACAACACAAGAGTATTGGATGTTGGTTGTGGAGATGGATCTCTAATGAATTTCCTTAAAGAGGAAAAAAATATAGAGGTTCGTGGATTGGAACTTAATCAAGAAAATGTGCAGCAGTGCATACGCAAAGGTCTGCCGGTCATACAAGGTAACGCTGAAACTGAACTTCATCAATTTCCCGATCAATCTTTTGACTATGTTGTGCTTAGTCAAACGTTACAAGCTTTTTATAACCCAGAAGAGGTTTTAAAAAATCTTTTGAGGATTGGTAAAGCAGTAATTGTTTCAATTCCTAATTTTGGATATTGGAAAGTAAGAATGAAACTTTTATTTTTTGGTGAAATGCCAGTTACAAAAACATTACCAAATACTTGGTATAACACTCCTAACTTACATATGTGCACTATTAAAGATCTATTTAAGTTTTGTGATGAAAAAAATATAAACATCAAACAAGTAGTTGGTGTTAATGAGAATAAAACTTCATTAATAAAAAAAAGTAATTTAGAGATAAAAAATCTCTTTTCAAAATTAGGGATTTTTTTAATAGGCTAAATGATTGTAGAAATTATTCCGTGCTTAAGTGACAATTACAGTTATTTAATTCATGAGAAAGAAACAGGCACTGTTTCAATTGTAGATCCTTCTGAATTTAATGACTGTGATAAAATAATTAATAAATATAAAAAGTTAGATTTTATTTTAAATACTCATCATCATGCTGATCATGTTGGAGCTAATCTCGAACTAAAAAAAAAATATAACTCAAAAATTTTAGGGTCAAATTCAGACAAAAATCGTATACCGGGAATAGATATATTGCTTGAAGAAAATCAAAAACACAAGATTGGAAATTTAGAATTCGAAGTAATTTTTATCCCAGGTCACACAAAGGGTCATATTGCTTTTTACTTTAAAAAAGAAAAAATTGCTTTTACTGGAGATACATTATTTTCTTTAGGGTGTGGTAGAGTATTTGAAGGCACTCATGAAGAAATGTTTAATTCTTTAAATAAAATAAAAAATCTTCCTCCTGATACAAAAATCTATTGTGGACATGAATATACACATTCAAATTTGAATTTCTGTTTAGAGCATGATCCAAACAACACCCATTTAAAAGATAAAAAAATTGATATTGAGAAAAAACTAAACTCAAAACAACCAACTATTCCGTCTACTATAGCTGATGAAATTAAAACAAATATTTTCCTAAGGTGTGATGACTCTGAAATAAAACATGGCTTAGGCTTAAAAGATTCACCTGATGTTGAAGTTTTTTCAAAATTACGAGATTTAAAGGACTCTTTTTAGCTTCAATAATCTTGACTTGCTAGTACTGGGGGATATATTGCGTGGAAATTAAAAAAAGAGATTTTATGTCATTTGCTATAATTGAAACTGGTGGAAAACAATACAAAGTAACCGCGAGTAAAATACTAGAAATAGAAAAACTTAACGCTAAAATTGGTGAAACCATTAAATTTGATAATGTTTTACTTTTAAACGACGATAAAAGCACTGAAATTGGAAACCCTAAAGTCGATGGAGCTACAGTTGAAGCTAAACTTTTAGATAATGTTAAAGATAGAACTATATTAATTTTTCATAAAAGAAGACGGAAACATTCAAGAAAAAAGAATGGTCATAGACAACGTCACTCTAAGATACAAATAACAAAAATTTTAGCAAAAGGTGGAAAAGTTATAGATGAAGCTAAAATTGTTGAAAAAAAGAAACCTATTAAAGAAGAGAAAAAAGTTATAAAAAAGGAAGCAAAAAAATAGGAAATTAAATGGCAACTAAAAAAGCAGGTGGATCATCGAAGAACGGCCGAGATAGTAAAGGTAGACGTCTTGGAGTAAAAAAGTATGGTGATCAAGTAGTCATACCTGGAAATATTATAGTTAGGCAGAGAGGTACTAAAATTCATCCTGGTGATAATGTTGGCATGGGTAAAGACCACTCAATTTTTTCATTGATCAAAGGAAAAGTAAAATTCAAAAAATCAAAATTAAACAGAACTTTTGTTTCTGTAATCCCCAATTAAATCTATATAAATAACCTAAGTTATTTATATTATAATAAGAATGAAATTTTTAGATCAAGCAAAGATTTATGTTAAAGCTGGAAATGGCGGGTCAGGTTCTGCAAGCTTTAGAAGAGAAAAGTTTGTGGAATATGGCGGACCAGATGGCGGTGATGGTGGAGACGGTGGTTCTATAATTGTTCAATCGGACAGAAACCTTAATACTTTAATTGATTTTAGGTATGCTCAACATTTTAAAGCTCAACATGGAAAACCTGGAAGTAAAAGAAATAAAACTGGAGCTAATGGAGAAGATTTGATTTTAAAAGTCCCTATAGGGACTCAAGTATATGAAGAAGATAATAATACGTTAATTTATGACTTTACCAAGAATAAGGAAAAATATCTTGTGGCATCTTGCGGCAAGGGTGGACTCGGGAATGTAAGATTTAAAAGCTCAACAAATAGGGCGCCAAGAAAAAAAACTAATGGAAAATTAGGTGAAGAATTTTGGATATGGCTTCAGTTAAAAGTAATTGCTGATATTGGAATTATTGGTAAACCAAATGCTGGTAAATCTAGTTTGCTCGCAGCATTAACAAGAGCTAAGCCAAAAATAGCAAACTATCCATTTACAACAATAAATCCAAATTTAGGAGTGTCTTACTATGGAGGTAAAGAGATTACTTTAGCTGATATTCCTGGTTTAGTGGAAGGTGCACACAAAGGTGTAGGTCTTGGGGATAAATTCTTAAGACATATAGAAAGGTGTAAAATTTTACTTCACTTAATAGATTTATCAGAAGACGATTTATTAAATTCTTATAAGAAAATTAAATCAGAGTTATCTAATTATGATAAAGATTTAATAAAAAAGAAAGAAATCATTTTTTTTAATAAATCAGATTTATTGGATAAAAATGAGATTAATGAAAAATTAAAAGAATTTAAAAAAAAAATTAAAACTAAATATGAAATTGTATCTGTTTATTCTAACAAAGATCTTCAAAAAATAAAAAAATTATTGATTAAATATGCTAATTAGAAACGCAAATAAAATAGTTTTAAAACTTGGATCTGCAACTGTAATTGACGGTAAAGGTATTTTCAAAAAAAAGTGGGTGACTTCTCTTATTAAAGATATAAAAAAATATGGTAAAGGAAAAAACTTTGTAATTGTCTCATCAGGTGCAATTGCTCTTGGCCAAAAATATCTAAAGATTAAAAAAGGAAAAATTAAATTAGAAATGAGTCAAGCTATTGCAGCTGTTGGCCAAATTCATTTAGCAGGAGAATTTCAAAAACTATTTGATAAATATAAGATTAAAACTGGCCAAATTTTGATTAGCCCAGATGATACCGAACAAAGAAGAAGAGCTATTAATGTAAGAAGAACATTTGATAATTTGTTTAAACTTAAAGCTATACCAGTAGTCAATGAAAACGACTCAACGGCAACTAGTGAAATAAAATATGGAGATAATGACAGACTAGCTGCAAGAGTAGCTCAAATCGTTGGAGCAGATATGCTGATTTTATTTTCTGATGTTGATGGATTATACGATAAGTCAAAAGGGAAAAAAATTGTAAGAGAAGTAACTTCAATTGATGAAAAAATAATGTCAATGATAGATAGCAAGAAAAACAAATTTGGTTCAGGAGGCATTGCCACAAAGTTGGATGCTGCTAAAATTTGTATGAATTCAGGCAGTCATATGTTTATTGCTAATGGTAAAGTAAATAATCCAATTTCAAATATGATTAAAAATAAAAAATATACTCATTTCTTGCCAAAAATATCTACATTAGATGCTAGAAAAAAATGGATTATCGGTTCCCTTAATTACAATGGAACTATTTATATTGATAATGGAGCAGCTAAAGCTTTATCAAATGGCAAGAGCTTACTTGCAGCTGGAATAATTAAGATTAATGGAAATTTTAAAAAAGGAGAAAATGTAATAATCTTAGATCAAAATAATAATCAACTAGCTCGGGGGCTATCATCATTTAGCTCTGCTGAAATAAATAAAATTAAAGGCAAACAAAGTAGAGAGATAGAAACAATTCTTGGTTATCTTAGTAAAACTGAAGTCATTCATAAAGATGATATGGTATTATTATAAATGAATTATTTAGAAACAGTAGGAAAAAATGCAAAAAAAGCCTTTGAGGATTTAAAGAACGTTAAACATAAAAAAATTAAAAAAGTTTTAGAAAATTACAACCAATCTCTTCTAAAAAATACAAATAAAATAATTAGAGAAAATTTAAAAGATGTAAAAAATGTTAAAAGAAAACATTTAGTTGACAGACTTATTTTAAATAAAAAGAGAATAGAGGGCATTAGACAATCAATTAATGAAATAGCAAAGTTTAAAGATCCGATTGGAAGAGTTTTAGAAACATGGCGCAGGCCAAATAATTTAACCATTAAAAGAATTACAACTCCAATTGGGATCATAGGCGTAATATATGAAAGCAGACCTAATGTAACTGCTGATGTTGCAGCATTATGTTTAAAATCAGGAAACTGTTCTATTTTAAGAGGTGGATCTGAAGCTTTTTATTCAAATAGAATATTAGCTAATTTGTTCAGAGATAGTTTACGAAAAAATAATATCAATCAAAACTGTGTTCAATTTATTGAAAATAAAAATAGAAAAATAGTAGATCAATTATTATCAAAAATGAGTTCTTACATTGATGTAATTGTACCAAGAGGAGGGAAAGGACTTGTGGCAAAAGTACAAAAATTTTCTAACGTTCATGTAATTGGTCATCTTGAAGGATTGTGCCACATTTATGTTGATAAAACTGCGAATATTAAAATGGCAAAGGATTTAATTATTAATGCGAAAATGAGAAGGACAAGTATTTGCGGTGCGGTTGAGACTCTTCTAATCGAAGAAAAAGCTCTAGGCTCACATGCTAAAGAAATAATAAATGCTCTTTTAGATTCAGGTTGCGAAGTTAGAGCTGATAAAAAAATTAACAAAATTTTTAAAGGAAAATTAAGAAAAACCACTGAGAGAGACTGGAAGACAGAATATCTAGATGCAATTATTTCAATTAAAACTGTAAAAAACGTAAAGGGTGCTGTCGAACATATTTTAAAATACGGAACAATGCATACTGATAGTATTATTACTAACAACAAAAAAAACGCCGAAATTTTTTTAAATGGAGTAAACAGCTCAATAGCTATGCATAATGTTTCAACTCAATTTGCTGATGGTGGTGAATTCGGTTTCGGTGGTGAAATTGGTATCTCTACTAACAAACTTCCACCTAGAGGTCCTGTAGGGATTAATCAATTAACTTCGTATAAGTATCTTGTATCCGGAAAAGGAATTGTTAGACCATAAATTAATGGCGAATATCCAAAAAAAATATGTCGGAATATTGGGTGGAAGTTTTGACCCTGCGCACAAAGGACACTTGGGTATATCAAAAATTGCTATTAAAAAATTAAAATTAAAAAAGATTTATTGGGTTATAACCAAAAAAAATCCCTTCAAGAATGAAACTTTTTATTCTCTAGAGGAAAGAGTTATGTATGCAAAAAAAATATCTAGAACACAAAAAAAAATTAAAACAATACATCTAGAAAATATCGTCAAATCCCCCAGAACCATTGATATGATTAATTACTTTATAAGAAAAAAAAATATTAAGAATATATATTTTATGATTGGTTCTGATAATTTAATCAGATTTCACAAGTGGAAAAGTTGGAAAAAAATTGTAAAATTAGTGAAATTAATAGTTTTTTCTAGAAGGGGATATGATAGAATGGGAATGAAATCAATTGTGGTTAAAAATTTTAAAAATAAAATTATATTCGTCAAAAACAAACATATTACAATTTCATCTACACAGTTAAAAAACCAAACAAGATTAAAATATTAATGGAAGTTGCTGAAATTAAAAAAAATATTGAAAAAATATTAGACGATAATAAAGCTCTAAGCATCACTTCAATAAATCTTAAGAATAAATCCTATATAGCTGATTACATGATAATTGCCTCAGGTACATCTTCAAGACATCTTCAATCACTTTCTGAAATTCTTGTTTGTGAGCTTAAAAAAAAAGGAATTGAAAATTGCAGAATAGAAGGAAAAGATAGTAATGATTGGAAATTAGTCGACGCTCATGATGTAATAGTTCACATTTTTCATCCCGAAAAAAGAGAGTTTTACGACCTTGAAAAAATGTGGTCTGAAGAAATACCAAAAGAGAGAGCTACATTATGAGAAAATTTTTATTCTTTTTAATATTCTTATTAAATTTAAACACAACTACATTCTCCAAAAATGACCTTTATGAAAAAATTGATTTGTTTGGTGAGGTCCTAGAAAATATTAAAAAAGACTATGTAGATGAAGTAGATCAAGCTGAAATTATGGACTCAGCAATTAATGGTGTTTTGCAGTCTTTAGATCCTTATTCTGCTTACATGTCTCCTGAGCTTTTTAAAGAAATGCAAACTGATACAAGAGGTGAATTTGGTGGTCTTGGAATAGAAATTGGAATGGAAGCTGGAGTAGTAAAAGTTATTTCACCCATTGATGATACACCGGCTGCTGAGGCAGGAATAAAAGCTGGTGATTACATTGTAAAAATTGGAAAAGATCAGGTTCAAGGTAAAACTTTAATGGAAGCAGTAAAATTAATGCGAGGACCAGTTGGAACTTCAATTGATCTTACAGTTAGAAGAAAAAATGTAAAAAAACCTTTAGAATTTAAAATTACTAGAAAAATAATAGAAGTTAGATCTGTTAATTCTGAAATTATAAGTAAAGAAAAAAATATTGGATACATAAGATTAAAATCTTTTAATGAAAATAGTGATAAACAGTTCTTAAAATCGATTAAAAATTTTGAGAAAAACAAAACAATTAAGGGTTATGTGCTCGATTTAAGAAACAATCCGGGAGGACTTTTAACGCAAGCAATTAACATTACTGATTTTTTCTTAGATGATGGTGAAATAGTTTCAACAAAAGGTAGAAATGTTTCTGAGACAAGAAAATTTTTTGCAAGAAAAGGTGATGAAGTTAAGGGCAAACCAATTGTTGTTCTAATAAATAATGGTTCGGCATCTGCGGCTGAAATATTTGCTGGCGCATTAAAAGATCACAAGAGAGCAATAATTTTAGGTGAAAGCTCTTACGGTAAAGGATCGGTTCAATCTATAATACCATTAAAAAATGGTGGCGGTATTAGATTAACAATTTCAAAATACTATCTTCCATCTGGTAAATCTATTTCTGAGGTGGGCGTCACGCCTGATATTTTGGTAGAAGAAGTTGGTGATGATTTTAAAATTAAATCAGAAAAAGATAATCAATTAAATTACGCTATTAAACTGTTCAATTCTTAAGATGATAGAACAAATACTCCCATTAAGAACAGGGGTTGGCATAATAGTTTTGAATAAACAAAATAAAATTTTTGTAGGAAAAAGAAAAGATAATCCTGGAGACAAATGGCAAATGCCACAAGGAGGTGTAGATGAAGGAGAAGACTATGTCACTGCAATGAAAAGAGAATTATTGGAAGAAACTAGTATTCAAAATATTGAAATTATCAAAGAAATCGACAAAGTCTATCAATATGAATTACCCGAAAATTTAATTGGTATAATTTGGAAAGGTAAATACAGAGGACAAAAACAAAAATGGTTTATCACAAGATTCTTAGGAGAAGAAAAAGAGATAAATTTAAATACAAAACACGCCGAATTTATAGATTGGAAATGGATTGAACCTAAATTGTTACCCGAAGTAATAGTTAATTTTAAAAAAGATTTATATCTTAATCTTCTGAGAGAGATTAATCTTGTTATTGACTAATTTCTTTTAAAGTTTCTAATTTGTAAGACGCTACGTATCTCTCTTTATCAGTAGATTCAGTATTTATGTTCGCTTCTGCTGTCTGAAGAAGTTCGTTAATTTTGTTTTTATCTAGGTTAGCTAGATCTATTGCAGTTGAAGTTAAAATTAATAAGTTATTATTTGAAAACTCAACTGTTCCCTCTTCTACATAATATCTTTTTTCACCTTCAGTTTTTATCGTAATAATCCCCGGTCTCAAAAATGTAATTAGAGGGATGTGATTGTTTAAGATTCCCATTTGGCCTTCAAAAGAGGGAATTATTACTTCATTCGTCCCTTGTTTCAAAATTGTTTGGTCTGGACTTATTATCTCAACTGTGAACTTATCTGACATTATTATTTACTGTCTTTAGATAATTTTTCTGATTTCTCAATTACCTCTTCTATACCGCCCACCATATAAAATGCTGCCTCAGGTAAATGATCGTATTCTCCCTTACATATAGCGTCGAACCCTTTTATCGTATCGTTTAAGTCAACTAGTTTTCCGGGAGAACCTGTAAATACTTCAGCCACAAAAAACGGTTGTGAAAGAAATCTTTGTATTTTTCTTGCCCTAGCAACAGTTAATTTATCCTCTTCTGAGAGTTCATCCATTCCTAGGATAGCAATGATGTCTTGAAGAGATTTATACGCTTGTAAAATTTTTTGCACATCTCTAGCAACTCTATAATGCTCTTCACCAACTACTCTGGGATCTAAAATTCTTGAAGTTGAGTCTAAGGGGTCAACAGCAGGATAAATTCCTATTTCTGCTATCTGTCTTGATAAAACTGTTGTTGCATCTAAGTGTGAGAAAGATGTAGCCGGTGCTGGATCGGTCAAGTCATCGGCTGGAACGTAAATAGCTTGAACTGATGTAATAGAACCTTTGTCCGTAGAAGTAATTCTTTCCTGCAAATTACCCATATCTGTAGCAAGTGTTGGCTGATATCCAACAGCTGAAGGAATTCTTCCTAATAGAGCTGATACTTCTGATCCAGCTTGAGTGAATCTAAAAATATTGTCAACGAAGAATAAAACATCCTGACCTTCTTTGTCTCTAAAATATTCGGCAACTGTCAAACCGGTTAAAGCAACTCTTGCTCTCGCTCCTGGAGGTTCATTCATCTGTCCATAAACAAGTGCTGCTTTTGACCCTTTTCCATCAGTTTTAATTACTCCTGACTCGATCATTTCATGATACAAATCATTTCCTTCTCTAGTTCTTTCACCGACACCTGCAAAAACTGAAAAACCTCCATGTGCTTTTGCAATGTTATTAATTAATTCCATGATCGTTACTGTTTTCCCAACTCCGGCTCCACCAAATAATCCAATTTTTCCACCCTTCGCATATGGCGCTAAAAGGTCGATAACTTTTATGCCTGTAACTAATTGTTCAGTTTCAGTTGCTTGATCTGTAAATTTTGGAGCTGCTCTATGTATTGGCCATTTTTCTTTTGTCTTAACTTCACCTTTTTCATCTATAGACTCACCAACAACATTTATAATTCTTCCTAGTGTTTCAGGGCCAACTGGCACACTTATTGGCGCTCCAGTATTTATAACTTCATCACCTCTTTTAAGACCCTCTGTTGCGTCCATCGCAATTGTTCTAACATCGTTTTCTCCTAAATGTTGAGCAACTTCTAAAATCAATTTATTTCCTGAATTATTTACTTCTAGTGCTGTATAAATTTCTGGTAAGTCAGATTCAAAATTTACGTCAACTACTGCACCAATAATTTGTGTTATTTTTCCTTTTTTACTCATAATTATAAACTTTCTGCTCCTGATATAATTTCTATTAATTCTTTTGTAATAGAGGCTTGTCTGCTTCTATTATAATCAATTGTAAGTTTGTCGACTAAATCTCCAGCATTTCTTGTTGCATTATCCATTGCTGTCATTCTTGATCCCTGTTCACTTGCCGCATTTTCAAGAAGAGCTTTGAAAACTTGAGTTGAAATGTTTTTTGGCAATAAATCTTCTAAAATTTCATCTTCCTCTGGCTCAAATTCATATGAAAAATTTTCGTTATTGTCTTCTTTTAAATTTTTTGTCTCAGTTGGAATTATTTGTTGAGCTTGTGGTATCTGTGTAATGACATTTTTAAAATTATTGTAAAATATAATACATTTATCAAATTTATTTTGATTGAATAAAGATATTATTTCTTTTCCTACCTCATCAGCTTCGTTGAAGCTTATATTTTTTTTATCTTTAAAACTGAATTTTTTAATAACATATTTTCCATATTCTCTCTTAATTTGGTCGTGTCCTTTAGATCCAACGGTAATAATATTAAGTTCTTTTCCTTCACCTAGAATTTTTTTAAAATTAGTCTTAGCTAATTTACAAATATTTGAATTAAATCCTCCACAAAGACCTCTGTCAGCGGTTAAAACTACACACAAATACTTTTTATCTTCTCCTGTTCCGACTAGTAGTTTTGGTGCATTTTGAGGATCATTAATGGATTTTGTCAAATTCAATATTATGTTTTGCATTTTTTGACTGTAAGGTCTGCCTTTCTCTGCGCTTTCTTGGGCTTTCCTTAGTTTTGCTGCAGCAACCATCTTCATTGCCTTAGTAATTTTTTGCGTAGATTTTACACTTTTAATTCTTTTTTTTAGATCATCTAAACTAGGCATTATTTTTTCTTATATTCCTCTATAACTTGTTTTAATTGATTTTCTATATCCTCATCTAATTTTCCTGATGATTGGATAGCTTCAATAATTTCTGGTTTATCATTTTTAATTTTTTCGATTACATCTTTCTCAAATCCTTTAATTTTTCCTAAATCAACGTCATCCAAATATCCTTTTACTCCAGCAAAAACTGAAATTACTTGTTCTGCGACAGTCATTGGAGAATATTGGTCTTGTTTTAATAGTTCTGTTAATTTTGCTCCTCGATTTAATAGTTGTTGAGTAGAAGCATCTAAGTCTGATCCAAATTGAGCGAAAGCTGCCATTTCTCTATATTGAGCAAGTTCTAATTTAATTGAGCCAGCGACTTTTTTCATTGCTTTAGTTTGTGCTGCAGATCCTACTCGCGATACTGATAAACCAACGTTAACGGCAGGTCTTATTCCTTGATTAAATAATTCAGTTTCTAAAAATATTTGTCCATCAGTAATAGAAATTACATTTGTAGGAATATAAGCAGAAACGTCACCTGCTTGTGTCTCAATAATTGGTAATGCAGTTAATGATCCACCTCCATTGGCGTCACTTAATTTTGCAGATCTTTCTAAAAGTCTACTGTGAAGATAGAAAACATCACCAGGGTAAGCTTCTCTTCCTGGAGGTCGTCTAAGTAAAAGTGACATTTGTCTGTATGCTACTGCTTGTTTTGACAAGTCGTCGTAAACTATTAAGGCATGCATTCCATTGTCTCTAAAATATTCACCTATTGTGCAGCCAGTATAAGGAGCTAAAAACTGAAGTGGTGCAGAGTCTGATGCTGTTGCAGCAACTATTGTTGTGTATTTAAGTGCGCCTGCTTCTTCTAAAGTTTTCGTTATTTGAGCTACAGTTGAACGTTTTTGTCCAATTGCCACATAAACACAATAAAGTTTTTTCTTTTCATCAGATGACTCGTTTATTTTTTTTTGATTTATAATCGCATCAATTGCAACT
>Ga0315315_10000366_pt1 | contig 37039 bp, 35 predicted proteins | sample M140m3416metaG_FD_203699 | JGI IMG/M metagenome (GOLD analysis project Ga0315315, IMG submission 203699) | Ammonia-oxidizing marine archaeal communities from Monterey Bay, California, United States - M1 40m 3416 | ecosystem: Environmental > Aquatic > Marine > Intertidal zone | place: USA...
AAGTAAGTGGAACATTAGGGAAACTCAAACCGGGTAAAGAATTTGGAAGTTCACCCATATCTCCCACAGTGGGTAGATCAATTTTAAAGAGAATAGCTAATGACGTAACGGTCACAATTGCAACCAGCGGAGAAGGAATAGCTTTTGAGAATCTCGGAAATAGATAAATAATGAAGAGACCAACCCCTATAAATATCAAATTCATACTTAAATTACCTCTATCTCTTTGATCAGAGAGAATGATGTGAGGAATTTGTGCCAGGAAAATTAGAATGGCCAGCGCGTTTACGAATGCAACCATTACGGTTCTTGGGATAAATTTCATCAAATCCCCTATGCCAATCCGACCCAGAATAATTTGTATTATCCCTGCTAGTATCGTCGCTGCGAAAAGGTAGGACACGCCATATTCCTCAACGAGAGGAACAACCACTAAAGCCATTGCTCCAGTCGCAGCAGAAATCATTCCTGAACGGCCGCCGGAGAAAGCAATGATAATCGCAATCGAAAATGATGCATAAAGACCAACTTTGGGGTCCACACCGGCGATGATTGAGAAGGAAATTGCTTCCGGAATGAGCGCCAGTGCAACTACTAGCCCAGAAAGTATCTCAGCTCTGGGATTCTGCAACCAATTGTTTCTAGTTTGTAAAATTTTTGGAAACTGTGAAAAAAAACGAAACGTTATTCGTGATACGTTATTTTTCATTAGCCCTCTCGCTCTATAACGCCAGCTGCGATTGGGCGCGACCCTTACGATACGCGCTAATAGTCTTTATGAGCCTGTTAAATCCGTCACAGCTGTTATGAACCCCTGTAAATAGATGCCCTCATACAGAAAAAGACGGGCAAGGACTAGCTTTTGCAATCCGGGTCGGTGCAGCATCCCGATTTTTCAGTCTTCGCCTTTTGCCCTTTTGGTTGCGTCCCTTTTGCGGTAACTCGACCATTGCTTTTTCTCATCTTCGGAGGTTTTCCCATATAAAGAACTGTAATCGCCAACGGGCAGAACGTCACGAAAGCATCACTTATCTCTCAAAATGAGTCACTGGCTCGCTGCTTCTATATCTCTATTCTTTTACTTCTAATATAGCTACTTGTTCCCAGTCCAAAAAAGACAATGAACATCCCTAGTCCCTTTATCACTGAAATGTTCGCTTCAAGAAATAAAACAGCAGAGACCGTGGCAGTGACCGGCATAAGTAGTTGCAGGATTCCTATGAGACTGAGCGTTGCTTTGCCCTGCGAATAATTCAGCAATATATGTCCAACTCCTGGTATGAAAGCAACAGCAAGTATTTGAGTTAGGTCGCGTTGGGTTTGAGGAATTATATCGGCTCCGGCGATTAGCATCATTGGGGTTAGGGTGAGCCCGGACCAAATAAAGTAACCGGTCATAAATTCAGCGACTCCTAGTTTCGTTAATGCTTTTTTTGCGAAAGCAAAGTAGCCGGACCCGAGAGTTATCCCTAAGAGAGCAATAAGGTCTCCGCTTAGTTTTCCACTTCCTTCGCTAGACCCTGCAAGCACTATGATAACAGCGCCGCTTATTGCAAAAATTGATAGACCGACGTCGCTTTTAGTGACGATTTCTGAGAAAAAGAAATAACTTAAGAAGATTACAATTAATGGTTGCATTGAACTGATGAGGCTTGCATTTATCAAGCTTGTGATTTGTGTCGACCAGAAAAATAAGCCGATGGCGCTACCAAAGCAGATACCGGCAGGTGCGCATAATAAAAAATTTTGCCAATTGAATCTGCGTTTCTGTTTATAGACCACATATAAGCCGAGGACAGGAACAGCTATCCAAGATCGCCAGAAAGCCATTGTTAAACCATGGACTTCTGAATCCGAAACGATCACTGAAGCTATCGCTATAAGTACGTACCCGAATCCACAAGAGATAATTCCTTCTTTAATTTCATTTTCAGGAACTAAACCTGACGTTTCCGTGTGAATTGTCAACTCATCTCATCGTCGTCATCTCTGGCATTCTTTAAGGTTAGTTGTATTTATGCAGGTATGTAACGAACAGCAAAAATGGAACTTTAATTGAAAAAAATTTAAAGGTTTAACGGTACATTGGGTTAAATGGTCAAAAGGTTCGTCTCATGCATCATCGCCCTCATTGCTCTCATAGGCGGTGTCGTAGCCTGCGGAGAAACACAAGTTGTGGCGCCCACTCCAGAACCAAAATCTATTTGGGACAGAGCACCGGAAGGGATCCCCGAACAATCTACTAACAATGCTTCGGAGGTGCTCCCGGCGCTTTCCCGAATCTCTATAATGGTGGATGACGAGGTCGACCCAGATGAATTCCCATACCAACGCAAGTGGATGCCTGCTTCGATCAAGGCGTTTACAAATAATGATTACGTCTATGAAGGGCGCGCAGGGATTCACGTTCGAGGAAACACATCTCGCGACTTTGACAAAAAGTCCTACGCTCTCGAGACGTGGGATGCTAACGATGAAGACCTCAATGTAAGCCTTCTTGGGCTGCCAGCCGAAGAAGATTGGGTACTGCAAGGCCCATTCTCGGACAAAACTTTGATTCGGAATCATCTGATCTACACGTTAAGCCGGGACATCGGTCGCTACGCTGCGCGTACTCGATTCGTGGAACTAGAAATCAACAGCGAGTACCGGGGCGTCTATGTACTGATGGAAAAGATTAAACGTGACGACGCCCGAATGACACTTCCTTCAGGAGCTGTACTTCTGAAACGGGACTGGGTAGAGGGTGGTGATAGATTCATCCAAACAACATCCTGTAGAGATGATCTGAAAGTTGAATGGCCTGATGCCGTTGATGATGTTGTTGCCCGTCTAGACGCTGTAGAAGCCGAACTGCTCGTCGGAGACTTCAGTTTTATTGACCTCAATAGCTTTGCTGATCACATGCTGATTGTTGAACTTGGCCGTAACGTTGATGGATATGTTCTCAGCACATGGATCACGTTATCTGAGGATAACGTCCTAGGGATGGGTCCTGTGTGGGATTACAACGGCGCGCTCGGGAATGCCTCCTATTTTGAGGCCTGGATGCCTGAAGGATGGCACTACGAGAATCCCGAATTTCCAGGTGACAATCCCCGTGGGTTCTGTTGGTATGAAATCCTGTTAAGGAATGCGTCTTTTCTAGAACTCCGCCGAGAGCGCTGGCAGATGCATCGAGCGGGAGCTTGGTCAGATGCAGCTATTGAAGCTCGCATTGATGAAGCGGTAGCCGTTCTTGAGCCTGCCGTAGATAGAAATTTTGAACGTTGGCCCATTCTTGGCGAAGTGGTCTGGCCCAATGATTTAGGTGCTCAGAATCGAACAACATTTATTGAAGAAGTGACCTATTTGAAGTCCTGGATCAGAGAGCGAACAGCGTGGATGGATCTCGCTCTACAAAGCTAGAAGAAGAACCCAGTTAATAGTTTTTAAAGCAGGCGTTAGAGAATATGAATTAACGCAAATAATTTGATGGAGTTAACTTTACTTTCAAGCTTTCTGGTGACCGCAGATAAAAGCCTTTCATTTTGGGAATCTCATCAGCAAATTCCATTGATGAAAAGTTATTTAGAGCGTATTTCAATGCTTCTTCCATTTCTAGTTTCGCTACAAGAGAACCCGTACAGAAATGCGATCCTCCTCCGAAAGCTCTGTTGGTGCCAACAGGAGTAAATTGAGCACGCTGATTACTTGCATAACGATCGACTCGGAATTCATTTGGATTTTTGAATACGTCAGGGTCATGGTTCGCTGAACCAAGTAAGCACATTATCTTTGCCCCCTCTGGAATATCTTCGCCATAGAAGCCGGCATTATTTATTGTTTTGCGAACAGCTCCCTGTACAGGGGCCCGAAACCGAAGTATCTCTGCGATAGCAGACGGGACTAGGTCTTTATCATTTTGTAGTTTCTTCCATTCAGAGGGGTGTCGAATTAACTCTCTAAAAAGATTGACGAGAGCTCTGTCCGTTGTCTCTATTCCTGCGGAGAGCAAAAATGCGCAGAACGATTTAATTTCTTGCTCAGTAAGCATTTCTGATTCGAACTCTAGAGAACACAAGTCGGAGAATAAATCTTCAGTTGGGCATTGTTTTCTATTTTCAATCGCAGGATCTAGCCATTCAAACAATTCTTCTCGTGCCTTCATACCGCGACTATGTATTTCGGGGTCGCCGGTTACATTTGATACGCTCGCAGCAACAATATTGTGATACCAGTTAGGGAATGCTGTAGCTTCTTGCATAGCCATCAAGTCACCAATGACCTCTAACGGAATTATCGAAGTAAATTCTTGCTTGAGGTCAACAGGATAAGGGTCCCATTTGAGCTTGTCTCCACAAGCCTTGACAATAAGCTTAACCAATGCACTAATTTCGCCGTTAAGCTTTCTTGGATTACGTAATCGTTTTGCAAGGATTGCTGATTTTTTTCTGTGTTCCTCTCCTGTCATATGCAAGATAGTTCGACCATATATTCCTGAACTACCTGAACCCGCTTCCATCGGTTCGAACTCTTCGTTGCTCTCAAGGACCCTCGAAACATCACTCCAACGGGAAACTACCCAGCCGTCCATCAGTTCGCTGTAGAAGATTGGTAGCCCTTGACGAAGCTGATCAAAGACCTCATAGTGATCAATATTTTCCCCGGATAAAAGGGAATGAAACTCCTCTATTAGCTCTGTGCTCATCTTAAAGAATTGTAGTCAGCAGATAATTTTACACAAGATAAGGTCCTTTAAAAGGGTTAAGTGTTCCTTCCCACTGTTTTAATTAAAAGGGTTTAAGCATTGACCGAGGAATGAGAATTGATGACAGTAGGCAAATCTTTTATTTGAAATGGAAAATCTTTAGTACTCGAAAACGACTGTTCGGTCGCCAAGAAGAAATGCTCTACCACTCGAGTGTGCTTTAACAGCACGCGAAAGTACGCGTCTTTCTATTTCGCGACCCTTTTGTTCCATTGATTCCGGAGTGTCGTTGTGATTAACTCTTGCTATGTCTTGAGCCAGTATCGGTCCTTCATCGAGTTCAGGGGTTACATAATGTGCTGTAGCCCCAATGAGCTTTACCCCACGATCCCATGCTTGATGGTAAGGCTTTGCTCCTCGGAAACTAGGGAGAAAGGAGTGATGGATGTTAATGATTCGACCGTGAAGTTGATTGCAAAAATTTTCGCTCAATATTTGCATGTAACGGGCCAGTACAATGAAATCAATATCGTACTCATTTACGATCTTGAGAAGTTCATACTCAGCTTCTTCTCGTGTTTGCGGGGTAACTGGAATATGGTGAAAGACCGCACCGTTATCTTCAGCATGCTCTTTAAGGTCCGTATGGTTTGAGACAACAATAGGTATTTCTATTGCAAGTTCACCTGTTCGTTTTTTATAGAAGAGGTCCAGTAGGCAGTGGTCGTAACGGGAAACCATAATAAGTACTCTCGGGAGTTGCTTTTCCTCCCGTAACGAAAATTCTGCTGAGAATTCTGCAGCTACTTTACCCAATGCGTCATTGATCGTATCTGTGGGAACTCCATCAATCTCAAAGCATGTGCGCATGCAAAAAGTATCAGATTTGATTTCCGTGCATTGAGCATTCTCAAGGATATTACCGCCTATATCAAAGAGGCGGTGACTTACCGTACCGAGTATTCCTTTCTGATCGGGGCATGACAATGTAAGAATATATCGACTCATTACACTATTCTATGGACGCAAACTTCCGACAGCTACCGCAAACATCTAACCACGATGAAATTGATTATCGCTCAAATGTTGAAACAACTTCGAAATGGGATGTTTGTGGGAAAAGATCAAGAACCTGTATCTCTCCTAATTGAAATCCCTTATTCACCATTCTTCTAGCATCTCTAGCAGCAGCAGCAGCGTCACAACTGATAAGAACCACAAATTTTGCTCCTGTTTGCTCAACAATACTTGGAACCTGTTTACTCATTCCGCTTCGCGAGGGGTTGGCTATCACAAAATCATGAGGTGAGATTTCCCATTTTTCAACACTGGTACAGGCATGGTTAACTGAATCACCTAAATTATGAATAGCGTCTTTTACCGCTGAAGCATTTTGTTCTACTGCAGTGACGTTGCGTCCAGACCCTATAGTCCCAGAAAAAATACCAACTCCGGAATATAAATCCAGCATTGATGCTGATGCAGTTACATTTTCGTGAATGATTTCGTTCACAGTCCGCACAAGTAGTTGGCTTCCTTGGGGAGATGCTTGAAAAAATGACTGCGCTGAAACTCTCCAGTCCTTATCGCAAACCCGTTCGGTAATATTTGCTGACTCCCCTTTTCGAAGCTTCTCATAACTAGTCACTTGGACGTCTTCAAGAGTTTTGACTCCTTTCAGCGAAGTTGAAACGACCGCTAAAGATTTTCCTGTCAATATACTTGTTCGAATAACCACTTGTTTGTTATTTCCGAAATAGCTTTTTGTCATTATTTCTTCAACCCGTTCGTGAGCTATTCCACAAGAATTTAGAGGAATATGGTCATGACTTCGGAAACCCCTCATGCCAGCTTTCCCATCATGTACTGAACAACGAATAGTTGTGCGGTATCCTACCGGCTCTATAGAACCGCCATAGGTAACAGTAAAATCGCTAAATTTACCAATACGTTCAAGAGCATCTTGAACAATCCGAAGTTTCATTTGCTTTTGAAGCTGCCCATTTGCGTGTTGGAGATGACACCCTCCGCAACCATCATGGACGTGCCCACAGAAGGGGTCTACTCGATGCTCATGTGCTTCTATGACAGTGACGGTGTTTCCGCGAAGGAATTTAGGTTTCTCATCAGTTACGTCAACGCTAACTTTCTCACCGAGTAATGCGCCTCGGACGAAAATAGCTCTGCCGTCAGCGCAGCGACCTACACCATCTCCTTCTTTCGCTAAGCCGTCAATTACTGTGCGCATATGCCCCCAATAGTACTAAACAAAAATTGCAGTATTGCCTAATACAGCAAAGAGGTAGACAGTTTCTGCTATTCGATACGCAAGGATAAAGACACCTGACCAAAAGTGTTATTTGATCAAAACTAAATTAGCTCGTTAGTTCTTTTATCGTTTCGCCGGCTGCAGGTGTGCGCGCCGCGCTTTCCTATTTGGCTTACCTTTATGATTTCCTTTAGATTTTTTGCTAGCTCCATTTGGCTGTGCGCTCTTAGCACCCTCAGTATTTGATTTACGTTTTGGGTGTGAGGAATTAGGTTTTCTTGAATTCGAGTTTTTATTATTTGGGCGTTTCTTAGAGGACCCTTTTTTATGACTAGTGTTTGATTTCTTTTTTCTATTTTGTGAAGAGCCACCAGACTGCTTCTTTGGGTTATCTCTGGGTTTAGGCTTCTCTTCTTTCCTCGCACTTTGTTCAGAGTCACCAGAGTACTTCTTCTGGTCATGTTTGGGTTTCGGTTTCTCTCCCCTTCCCGTATTTGAGTGAGAATATAATTGAGACAACTCATCGGGATAGATTTCACGAATAGATTCTTCAATTCCCAAACGTTTCTGAAGTTTCTTCGCTATTTTCTTTTGTTCAGGTTGAATAATTGAAAAGACTATTCCTTGACTTCCTGCTCTAGCTGTTCGTCCTGATCTGTGGATATAGGCTTTATGGTCTTCGGGAGGGTCGTAATGGATCACCAGAGCTACTCCATCAATGTGAATGCCCCGAGCAGCAACGTCTGTAGCGACAAGTGCTTGAGCTTTACCAGTACTGAAATTCTTTAATGCCCTTTTCCTTTGATGTTGACTTTTGCCACCATGGATAGATTCTGCGTTAATTTCTAACTTACTAAGCTGTTTGACTAAACGATCAGCTCCATGACGTGTCCTGCAAAAGATAATTGCCGGCCAAACTGAATTAACTGCCTTTGCCGCACACTCTGACTTAGATGCTTTCTTCACTATTGAAAACGCATGATAAGCATTTTTGATATCGGGCGTCTTCTCCCCTACCTCTCGTACCAGAGGATTTCGTTGATAGTCTCTTTTGAGTTTCTTGATATCTTGGTCAAGTGTTGCTGAGAAAAGAATCGTTTGTCGATCATCTGAAGTTTGGTCAAGAATTCGCTTTACAGCAGGCATAAATCCCATATCTGCCATACGGTCAGCTTCGTCAAGAACTACTTGCTTGACCTCTTCCAGACTTAGCTCATTTTGTTCTAACAAGTCTTCGAGGCGTCCTGGACAAGCTACGAGAATATCAACCCCTTTGGCCAAAGCCTTTCGTTGAGGCCCATATCCAACTCCGCCATAGACAACGGAAACGTTCCTCTTGCCACTAAAAGCTCGAAGTTCATTACAGATCTGGTCTGCTAATTCACGCGTCGGCGCCAAAACTAAACTTTGAGGTTTTCTTGGCTTTGATGCTTTTGTCCGCACAACCAGGGGAATGCCGAACGCAAGTGTTTTCCCTGACCCTGTCGGGGCTCTGCCACAAATATCTTCGCCACTTAAACCTTCTTTAATCGTGATCTTCTGAATTTCAAATGGTTCAGTGATTCCTTGCCGAGCTAATGCTTCAGTTACCCAGTCCGGAACTCCGAGGTTAAAAAAAGTTGATGACATTGCAGTTCCTGTTCATTCCTTTAAGAATTGAATTACCGTTAATATAAGCATTAAGTATCTCTTCGTGCAGCAAACTGATAGTTCAAACGTGAGAAGTAGCAGCAAATGCGATACGGCTATTAGATCATAGCTAGTTATGAACTCATATCCTCTTCAATCTGAGCTGACCGGGAGAAATCCTTGGTAAGGAAAATGGATCATACGAACTATTTGAACTTATCGTTTGACCCATTCTGAACAGCCGGTACCAATAACGGTGATAGCGATTCGAAGAACGCTTGGTGTTAGAGTTGGGAGGTGGATCACCCCGTACCAATGCATCTAGCCCCAAAACCTATGTTTCGGGGATGGTCTCATGGGATTGCATTAATGGCTGCTGTCATTTTGTGCCCTGTCCTCATTTCTGTTTCACCAAATGCGCGACTACTTTCTTCACTTTATTCTTTAGCCGTCATAGGGCTCTTTGGAATTAGTTCGTGTTACCACGGATTCTCCTGGAATGCTTCAGCACATGACATCATGCGACGAATTGACCATTCAATGATTTTCATTACAATTGCCGCTACTTACACGCCTATTTCATGGCTCCTGCTTCCACGTTCAGCGGCAATAACTGTACTCATAGCAGTTTGGGTGGGAGCAGCAATCGGTGTTTTAATTATGATCTTCTGGCCGAAAGCACCTCAAATTATTCTAGTTCCAGTTTTTCTAATTGTCGGATGGTCCGCCCTACTCGTAATTGACGATTTCTTCGTTTCAATGAGTACTACCGGATTTATTTTCTTACTTTTAGGTGGCGCATTTCATACAATCGGAGCAATCGTCTACGGAATTAAAAGGCCTGACCCCTGGCCAAATTCGTTTGGTTTTCACGAAATCTTTCATTTCTGCGTTATTTGTGGAGTTGCATCGCATTATGGAGTGATTGCTTTCATAGCCCTTCCATCGGCATGATTGCAGTTGCAATTTTTAAATGCGCGTGAACACCTTTCCTCCTAGAAGAGTTAATAATTATCTAAAATGTGGCGACTAGATTCCAAGGTTTTTTTTCGCAATCTCATATCCACGAGCTCTAAAATGTTAATCTGCCCTAGATATCTAAACGGCCTTTCCTACATAAAAATAAAATGAGATTTTCCAAAATAAATAAGAAACCTGTTTACCTCAAGAGACTGACGCTCATAGTTAGTAAAGTATCTATCGGTATAAGAAAGTTCGCTGCAAAGGTGACGCAAAGATTCAATATCCCCTTGCGCATGTTCTTGTCAGGCGTAAACAAAGTTATTCGAGGTTTCCGAACATTTCTTACAAGGAAAACAAGAATTAGAATAAGTAAAGAAACCTTCAAGCGAATCCCCTCAGGCATTAAAAAAAATTTTCTTATCGCTAAGAGAAAGCATAAAGAAATCAGTTCTCTTGTCGAGAAAGAATTACGAAGTGCTCATGGTCGAATTGATATGGAGCACGAGAGCAAAATTCAATTTTTCACGTTTTATGAAAAACTTCAGGAAGCTATTAAGGGCGAAATGTGGTCGCGAGCCTTGCTTCTCACAAAGGAATTACAAAGAACAAATGCTGACCTATGCTCCTCATACTTAACAACTGATCTACTAGTACAGATATCTGAGAATGCTTCCATGGACAATCCTCTTGTGGACTTTCGCCGATCTTTAAAAGATGTTGAGGACGATCAGGCTCCAAAAGACAGCTCCTGGGATTCCCTTCACTTTAGGAATATGAAAAGTATGAAAAGTAAGGAGTACACGAATCCGGTGGAACTTCGTAAACCAAATTTGCTTTTTGTCGCCAATGGATCAGCCGGATTTCATTTTTTAAACCCTTATTTAAAAGGAGACGCCTTAAAGGAAAAGTTTAATACCAAAAAACTTGATACTTCTCCTTGGATGTTAGCGAAAGGCCCCACTGACCTTCACGGTTTACCAGACGATATGAAAGCTTTGTTCGAATGGGCGGACATAATTTTTTTTGAGTGGCTTACTGGAAGTACCGTATGGCTAATCAACTGGGTTCCGCATCACAAGAAGGTCATCGCCCGTCTCCACAGTTACGAACTTACGACCTCTGCCCCATTAAAAGTCGACTGGGGAAAAATTGATAGCCTTATATGCGTATCAGATCATAACCTAAACCGTCTTGAAGAGGTTCTGAATCTCAAGGACTACGGTTGTAAGGCCTTTGTTCTTCCTAACTTGTTTGAACATTCATCATTTAATACTCCCAAAACATCAACTGCTATGAGAACACTCGGCTTGTGTGGTTATGGAAGGATGAACAAGAGACCTGACCTAGCCTTGGATTTGCTTCAGTTGATGTTACGGCGAGACCCTACATGGAAAATGCATTTTTTAGGTAGCGAGCCTGATCTCGCAGAAGAAAGAGAATATTTTGAAAGTTTCTTTGATAATGCAAAACCATTCTTGCAAAGAGGGACGCTGAAAATAACTAGTTGGACCGATGCACCTGCCGACTGGTTTAAAGAGGTAGGAGTTATCCTTTCTTGTTCGAATCGCGAAGGAACCCATGAATCTTGCCGGGAAGGAATTGCAAGCGGAGCACTAGCAGTTGTTAGAAAGTGGCCCTGGTCAGCGAACTATGGGGGTAATAGCGCCACCTTTCCAGACAGCTTTCTTTGGGACACAATGGAAGAGGCTGCAAACTACCTGTCTTCCTTTCGGTCAATAGAAGAAATGGAATCCCGAGGATTAATCGAAAAGCAGACATTCCTTCAAAGAGAGAACGCTGTTCTCCTCAGAGAGAAATTCGTATCAATTATCCAATCGTGAAATAACTGGCGCTTGCTATATCTCAACATTCTGCTCTATTTTGCGGTTAGCTAATTCATCTTTCGGTATGGCTAATAATACGTTCGACGTATGGGTCATCTTGATATGTGTTATAAAATCTTTCTTTTTCGAGGGCTTTGAGATAGTCAACAACGCTGTCATAGAAACTTGGATCTATAACCATTTGCTCAATTAAGCCTACGCACCTATCCACTTCAGCTTCATGAATCCAATTTGGATCAAAGCTATTATGAGGGTCATCTGGAGGTTTGTAGGATAAATCGTAGAAAAGGGGATAGGCCTCCCCTAGTTCATCTTGTCTGGCAGCTGAACGGCAAGAAAGAATTGGCTTTTCGCAAACGATGGCCTCGATAATTTTATTGGAACCGGCATACTCGCTTTGATAATCCCTTTGGTTATACAGCAACATATCGCTTGAATTAATATAAGAATTGATTTCCCTGAATTCAATATTCGGTATGAAGTGGAAATTTTTTGAGTTGTTGGGAATAGTGAGGCTTGAAGGGCTAGCCCCCAAGAAAATTACACTGATTTGTTCTTTAATTTCGCTTTTAATACGTTCATAGAATCTTAGGAAATACGATGGGAAACAAGAATTACGCAAACTACCAAAATGACATATTTTAAACGACTTCTCTGGTATCCCATGTGAAACAAATGCGTTTGGGGTACTAGCCATGGGGTAAATCAAATCTGGGTCTAACTTTTGCGAAAGAACAATAGCGTTATCAGTTGCGAAATAATCAGGGTATAGAATTCCCCAGTTTCGACTTGGAACCTTCAGCATAGCTCTCCAAGACTCAGTAGGGCATGCAATAAAGTCGCTGTTTGTAAAGCATTCCTCATCAAATGGGGACGCAAAATAAATTTTTGTCTTTGATTGAGGAACCTGCTTAAAAATATTTGGATTATTCCTAACGTAGTAAATGTCATAACCTGGATTTGGAGGTTCAATAAGAGTTTTGAATTGATTGTAATTTGGTCGCTTAAGGTCAATTAACTGATTGTTGTAATAGACGTCAAAGAAACGGCTCAGGTATTTGATCTGATTAAGTTCATTGATGCCATCACCACCCACAGGCAAGATCTGACTTCTATTCCCCAAAAGGTAGTAGAGGGATTTCTTCTTCGAATTAGGCACCTGATGAGTATCGTTGAAGAACTATCAAATAGAAAATTGGCAACACTTTCAGAGGATGTTCCGCCAATCCAAAGTCAAGAGGGAATTACTACTTCGCATATCTTCCCCTCAACGGGCCAAAGCGTTTCAACATTTTTTGCCTATCCTTCAATTCCCTTTTCTGCCAATTTATATCTTTGCTTCGTTTCACGTGGCGCGATTCATCATTGACTCTATATTCCCATGTCGGCTCTGGATTATAGACAAACCATTCGGGATGTTCGCTACCAATACGTAACCAGAAGTCCCAATACCCTAAATTATCGAACTCCTCTGAGAAGGGAAGATATGCATCTGATACGCTTCTATGAATCATTGAGGTATCGGCCACGAAATTTCCTTCAAGGTTCTTTTCAAGAGAATACTCTTCAGCGAATTGTGCTAGTCGAATAAAATTCAATTTAGAATCAACAACGTTATAAGCGGAATAACATATCTTCTTCTTTGCTCTTAAACACAGGTCAATTTCGGTCTTTACCTTGGTCGGTAACGCAATATCGTTACCAGACATGTAACACCACCAATCGTTTTTGATGAACGCTGTAGCGTTGTTTAATTGTTGGTAAATACTTGGGTATTCTTGAGTAACAAACTCCACATCGAAATCAGAAAGCGTACTAACAGATTTATCGCCGGTAACAGTGCTCACTACGAGATGTATTTCGCAATCATACTGATCCAGGTAGCTTTCGACAGCTTGCACCAAATGAGATTGGTTGCCCTTATATGTACATACGATAATTGTTGCTTTATGCACTGTTTCCTATCAAGAATTTCTCATAATTCTAAATTAGATTTAAGGCCGATCGGCTTATCTATAAGAATAATTAGAGCATGAGAAATATCCATATTACCGCATCAACCTATCTACTACTTTGAAGTCGTAGGTGTTCGCATAACAGACGGCTGAAGGTGTTCTAAGCTGTAAACATGCACACAGGACGAAATGACGATTTGAGGCGTTCCCGAACTCGCACAAAAATCCGTTTGCTACCAGATGCAAGCGATGAAAGCACAGGCTTCGACATAGATGCTAATTTCAAAGGGTTCAGTCAGGTAGACGATGTCTTTTGCCGATCACAGTATGACCCAGAGATCAAAAGTTCAAAAAGTGAAAGGTTTTACGACATGTACAGAAAGCCTTTGGCTGACTGGCGCGGATCTGGTGGATACCAGCAACACGACTACGCATTCCGAAATGCCACCTGGCACGTTGCAGATATTTTTGCTGAACTACGAGAGGGAGAAGACCGCCGAGACGGTTTCTTAGACCCACTTTCGTTGCTAAAAGATGGGCCTGAGGAACAGATAGAATTTGGGTCGGGTGAGGAAACGACTCGCATAATCAAACAGGCGGCAAAAACTGTGGGTGCTGACCTAGTTGGGGTAGCTGATATTGATAGTAGATGGTCGTATACAGAACTCTTTTCAATGCAAACTAAAGGACCCAAGCCGAACAGAATTCATGATGGCCTTTCACATGTCATTGTGATTGGGCAATCAATGGACAATAAGCTCTTGGAGACTGCACCGTCCGCTCTTTCCGGAGCGGCCACTGGCATGGGTTATTCTCAAGATGCTTTAGTGCTACTCACCCTTTCACAATTTATCCAGAATTTGGGTTATCAAGCGATACCTTCGATGAACGATTCTGCCCTTGCAATCCCTTACGCCGTTCAGGCAGGCTTAGGCGAGTACGCCAAACATGGTTTAGTTATCACACCGGAATTTGGTTCAAGTGTTCGTTTTGGAAAAATCTTTACCGATATGCCTTTGGAAGCGGATAAACCTATTCGATTTGGTGTCAAAGAAACCTGTCAGCTTTGTAATGCATGTTCTAAAGCATGCCCAAGCAAAGCTATTCCCGATGCTGAGCCATCGCCGGTGACGTTCAATCGCTCAAATATTTCAGGTGTAACTAAGTGGACCATTGATGGGGAAGCATGCTTTTCGTACTGGGCTAAAATCAACACTGATTGTGCCGTGTGTATTCGTGTCTGCCCATTTACTCGCGACTACACCAAGTTCTGGAATCGTACATGGTTGAGACTTATTGGGTCGCGTCTCAGAAGATTTGCGTTACGCCTCGATCAAAAATCTGCTAGAGGGAAACGAGTAAAGGCGCTCTTCTGGTGGTTCCCCAAAAACAAAAACTAAACAAGTCGTTAGCGAGCAGGCAGAGTATTCACGGTCATTATTGCGCTGTAAGAAATAGATGAAGATTTATATTTGGTTCCGTAACTAAATGTGTGATTACCAGAAAAGTTGAGAGAGCTCCCGCTCCAGCCTGTCTGTCATAGTTCTGTGCTCAAAATTTCTTCTTGACACATTTCTAAGTTTTTTGAATGATAAATATTCGAGAAAAGTCTTCATGTTTTCCTTTCGGTTGAAGGGATCGATTAGTTGATAGGAATTACAGTAGTAGTTGTTTGTTTCCATACAATTACAGGAATATTAAATACATATGATCATTAACTTTATTTTGAGTATTCAGTTACTTGTGAAGTTAGGAGATCCTTGTAATCTAAACTTATGGATATGGAAAACCAAGCAACTTCACCTAAGGGCGTAGTACGGATAATAAGTGGCTTGGTTCAGCATGCTCAGACGTGGGGAAAGGTCTGGTTTGGCCTGATTTTCTGGGGATGTGTTCTTTACGCTGTGTCGCAAAGGATTTGGTCTGAAGCTAATAACGGTGTTTTACTTGTAGTCTGTTTAATCCTTGGGCTTACGAGTGGCATTTATGCCCATATTCGGGGGTATTGGCTATGACTCCAGATGAGACGCTCATTAATCTTTCCCCTAAAGCAGAACGAGCTGTGGCACGACAGTACATGGGTCGTATCCAATGGGAGATGATCCTAATCGGAGTCGGCCAGTCAAGCATGTGGATTACAACTCTTGTTCTTTCTATTCTTGGGATTGTCCCGCTATGGCTTGGTTTTATCATCACAACGCTATGTATGTGCATGGCGTATCTCCCCTCCCATGAAGGACAGCATGGGAACTTATCTGGACGTCAAGAACGCTGGAAATGGATTGACCCAGTCGTCGGACAAATCTCACTATTAGGACTGAAACAATCACATGAGGCACTCCGTGTGACCCACATGAAGCATCATGCTCATACAAATGACCCTGAATTAGATACGAATTATGACAGCAGAGGGGATCATTGGTGGCAGCCCGCCCTAGCAGTTCACAGAGGCGATATGGATAACATTACTCGACATGCAGAACGAGACCCTGCCTTTTTCGAATCACTAGTCAAAGGAATCACACTAGCTAAGCTCTTTTCATTGATTCAGCTGATCATGGTCATCTTATTCCCACTTGAGACACTTCTCGCATGGTGGCTACCATCCAAAATCGGCCTCTCCTACATTTATGTCTACTTTGCGTGGGAGCCACATCGACCCGGCACACAAACTGGGAGATATACCGACACAAGATTTTGGACAATTCCTGCGCCTCGATTCCTATGCCAATCAATGCAAACACATGTTATCCATCACATGTATCCAACTATCCCTCATTGGGATGAACCGAAAGCTATGGAAGCTCTCCGACCGTTCATGATTGAACGTGGCGTTCCTGGAGCGGACCGAATCCCTGAGCGCGTACGCTTCAATCCTCTATTGGGTCTAACCTCCGAAAACTGAAATCATGAAACATGCAATATGCGTGCTACTAATGCTTTCGATCCTCACTACAGCATGTAGCGAAACGACACCTTCTCAAAATCCGGCAACTGAAAAACCATCCTCAGAACATAATAAGAATCAAGGGACTCCAGCGACTTATGAAGAATCCCAATATTCCTTAAAAGAACTATTTCTAGAAATTGAATATAACAAGCCACAAGAAAATTTTGCACAAGAGATCGTTATGTCATCCGATGTTCCGCAATCAGTTGCGGATGAATGGGTCGAAATCCAAACTAGTTTGAATTCAATCATTGGCTCTTATAACCGCTACATCATGCTGATCACGACTACCAACGAATACTCTCAAGAAATTTTTGATCGCCTATCAGAGGTGGGTTGGGAGAAGGAACTCGCTATCGTAGATGGTCATTTAATAGGTGCTGGTTGCCTAACTGGAAGCGGAACACATTCTGACCCTCCTGACCCATATAACTTATGCATCATGAATTATGAGTTCATTAAGTGGCCTCATGAAACGAAACAAGCAAACGAACCCATCGCTGTCCGTAAGGCCATCATTTACCATGGATGGGCGCACGAATATTTCCATCGTTATCAGACCGCGCATACTCTTGATAGAGACTTAGGAACGTCAAAAGATTGCTGTGGACTAAGGAATCCTGTCGAATCACCTGCTTGGTATGTTGAAGGGGCAGCTATTATTTTCCCAGACCTTTGGCTTCGCTATTATTGGAAGGAGTTCTCTGCATTTGAAGGACTTTCTTTTGAGAATGTGGCTGTTGAGGGTATGGAACTTGACAGGGTTTACGCTCAGACCAAGCGCGAGATGAACGGGCTTGAACCTGAATCCAGATGCGATGCCTTCACAGCAGATGAAGAAATGCGAGATACCGCTCGTTGTAACTGGGGAATCTTTATCGCCTATCTTGCATACCTTACGTCCTATCAGACCGTGTGGGTCAGCATTATGGAAGATATGAATACTCTTGGATTTGATGCTTCATTTGCGAAACATATTGGGATGACGAAAGAAGAAGCCTACAAAAGTTATAACGACTTCATGGTCCTAGAGAATTCCTCTGGAAACTTTGAACCACCAGAAGGGTTCTTCCCAGAGGGACCAATTACTGACTACGTTGATTTCCTCTCAATTGAATCAGGCGTCTAGATACTCTCTTTATAACTATTCTCACTGGGGTAACGCCTCAAGGTTATAGAGACTTACTCCTGTTTGGATCGAATTTGTTCGTTCTGCGAACTCTGGAGTTCCCATAAAGGCCCCCATAGCTTCCATATCTACCCCATAGGCGACTATTGCTACTCTGTCATTGTCTAAAGGGCCAGCTTCCATGCTGTCAGAGAATTTGGCTCTTTCGTTTTCGTCTTCATCAAAAACTTTTCGCCATGCAACATAATCTGTAACGCCGTCAATGACCACTAATAAATCCATGTTTCTCCTTATTTAGGAAGTGGCTTTATGCGAGCGAAGCTAAAATCGCAGGCACTGCCTCTTCAATCGTCAACATAACTTTCGTTTCCATGCTTAAGTGCTCGCTGTAAGTGAGGCTGGTCTCGTAGCCTGGCATGGCACTGTCATTTTCAGCAATTACGATTCCACCGGACCTATCTGCAAAAACATAGTGTGATATTGTTCCCTCTGCGGCTCCATGTTCTGCAAATAATCCCATCAATTCCGCTGTTTCTTCTTTACTGGGAAATCCTTTAAATTTGTATGTCGTTAACGTGAGCATATCTTTTCCTTCCTGTCACGTTCATAACCTAAACCATGCCTTCAACAACTTCTAGTTTCAGGCTGGTAATTCATGCTGCGTTAACATTGCGCAAATAGATTAATATTTTACTAATTGCCTTTGAGAAGTTGACTTTTTGATCGGGATAACAAAGAATTTAGCTACATATCGCAAATGAAAGTTGAAACAAATGACTAATTCGGTTGCACAGCATTATGGAAACGATGGGATAGTTTCCCGTATAACTTCAGCACTTGAAGAGGCGGGTTTCGATACTAATAAATTGGAACCTGATGTCTTCGCAGGAGCTGACGAGTTTCATATAGGTGGTCGCAAAGGCAGCGAATTCGTCGCTAACGCATTGAACGTACAATCAGGCCAACGTGTTCTTGATATTGGCTCTGGAATAGGTGGGCCAGCCCGCTACCTCGCAAATATGCTTAGTGTCTCAGTAGAGGGAATAGACCTTACACCTGAATTTGTGGAAGCCGCAGTTGAGATAACTGAAATGGTAGGCATGGCTGAACAGGTATCTTTCCAAATTGGTTCTGCTACGTCAATCCCATTTGACGAAAACACATTTGACGCTTCTGCCATGATCCATGTTGGAATGAATATTTCCGATAAAGGTTTGCTGTTTAGCGAAATAGCCCGAGTGACTAAACCCGGTGGATCAATCGTGGTGTACGATGTAATACGAACTGGGGAAGATGATCTAGTTTTTCCAATGCCGTGGTCATCAATGCCGAAATACAGCTTTGTAGACACCGTTGACGTCTATGTGAACGCTGCAGAAAACGCCGGAATGGAATTATTGACAGTTGATGATCATACAGAGATGGCTGTGTCTTTTTTTAATAATCCTCCAGCAGAAACGCCACCGGTGAATTTGGGGCACCTTATGGGAACAGGAATGCCTGAAATGTTTGCTAATGCTCGGAATGCAATTAACAGCGGCACTATAAGTCCTATATTGTTGCGTTTTGCGAATTAGAGCTTGAAACGACTGGTGCGTTTCTTTTTCCCTATTTCTTTTGGATTAGTGATACTCCGTCACCTATCGACAACATTGTGCAGGTCACTCGGTCATCATTACGTATGTGACTGTTGAAATCTTTGATTGCATGTGTGTCTTCATCGTTTGCGTTTTCATCAATTACTCGCCCCGACCACAAAACATTATCAATGACAATCATGCCATGATTAGAAAGGCGGCTTAGAACTGCTTCGTAGTAATTCTTATAATTCCCTTTGTCAGCGTCTATGAAAACAAAATCTATTTCCGTATCTTCAGGAAGGTTATTAAGAGTTTCCATAGCGGGTGCGAGCACAAGTTCTATCTTTTCGTTAAGTCCCGCTCGTTCCCAATATGTTCGGGCAATCGCAGTCCACTTCTCAGAAACATCGCAACATAGAAGTGACCCATTCTCAGGTAATCCACGCGCTATAGAGATTGAGGAAAATCCTGTAAAGGTTCCAATTTCAACGGCAAACTTTGGCCTAATAGTCTTGACAAGCATGGTGAGAAAATTTCCCTGATCAACTGAAATTTGCATTCGGGCAACCCAACCCAGTTCCGCAGTCTCTTCAATGAGAGCTTCTTGAACCTGATCAGCAGGAGCACTGTGCGACATAATGTAATCTAGAAGTTCATCTTCCAAAAAGAAAGAACGCTTTTCTTCTGTTTTCTGTTTCGTAAAAAATCTTTTCATACGTTCAGAATAGTTTCATTACCGCAGTTGTGGAAACGAAAGGCAACTTAAACGATGACGGCTTCATCATCATCGCTGATCACGACCTGTTTCATGAGAAGTCTATTTACAAACCAACAACCCAGAGCAGCAGGGAGATAGGCACTTGAGACGCTCCATATCAAAATGGTCGCTACCACAAAAGCGATGCGAACTAGCAAAAGGCTTATCTTGAATTGCTTCTGTGACATTTCTTCACGATAGATTCTCACCTGCTTGTTCCAACCCGATTGAGTTAACTGTGACAACAATCACGATAGCGAGAGCATGACACCTGGCCGTCGCATCGTTAATGTCGATTATGTGGCACTCAGCTTTTCTCGCAGATTCTTACCATTAATTTCCCTTGTCGTAAGCTTCATGTTTTTTGTAACTCTTTGGGCATCAGTATCTCACGCTCATGATCCCCTTTTCCTGCTTCCTGATCAAGAGACGCCCTCGCAAGGACCTTTACTTCCAGATGGCACAATATCCTTTGCCTTATATGGAGAGTTCAAGACGGAAGGCGAAACTAGAGGTTTTCAAGCGAATTTTGAGGAGGGTGACTTTTTCCAGCTAGAACTCCTCATCCCAGCTCTAGACCCGGAACAATCACTTCAGCAAGACCAACTTCCATTTCTACACCTCACCACGCCAGATGGTTCAGAACAAACACTGTACCCAAGTATTCGAACTAGATTTGATGAACCTTTCACAAATACTAGCTACTTCACGTTGATCCAAGAACGAGGAACAGCTCAGGGTGGCGTATACGACATAATGATTGTGTCACGATCCCCAGCACGATTCACCACAGCTATCGGTATCAAAGAACAATTTGGAACACTCGTTCAACGAGCTGGTGAACGACCATCGTCTTTTACCGAAACATCAGACAGGCTCGGCGAATGGTATGACAACTCCAATCCTGACCCCATACAAGAAAGCAGTGACGGTCACTCTTCCTCGCCAAGCGCAGAAACTCTTGAAGCATCAGCACCAGAGATGTCTTCTGAAGAGCCGGAGATACCATCTGAGAGTCCGGAAACTCGACCCATAACTCCTGAGCAAGATGCGCAAGATTTAGAAACTAGTGATGTGCCTTCAACTAATCAAACCCTTTGGCTACTTACAATTATCGCTATAGTGGCTATTCCCGTAGCCTTGGCGATCAGACGCATTCTTCGAACAACGCCAAAATAAACGAACAAAGTTATCCCAATTTGAACTGAGGATTCAACCCGATTTTTTTTGCAATGCCCCACACTATTTAGCGTTAAGAATGTCGTATGCGTGTACTTGAATCTTTGAATGGGAATGTGCAAAAAATGTGGGGAAGAACCTACGTACAGCAAAATGTGGTGCCATTCATGCCAACGGAGCTACAAAAATGATTATTCAATGCTTGAAGATCATGAACTCAATAGAACCCTAAGTCAGATTTCATACCAGAAATATCTTAGGGTGAGGTGGAAACCCCCTGAAGAGCGGCAATCAAATCCAATATCTCCGCGAAGACCAAACCAAAGAAAACCAAAAGCTAAATAGAGCCGGCGGTTACGAGAATGTTAACAATGCTTGGAAAATTTTTCTTCAGAGAACTATCGGTTTAGATTTAGGAAAAGAAATTGGAGGAAATGATGATTTTTCTATTGCAAGAAGAAATAGATGACTATGAAGCCTTTAGCACATGGTTCAATGGTGAAGCAGTGCCAAAAATTGAGGCAACTGGGGGACGTGTTTTAGTTCAAGGAGTTGAAGCAGAAAACGAGAAGATGCTGCACCTGATCATGGAAACACCTGATGCAGAGACCGTGGCAGCTTTTATGTCAGATGAGCAATTCACGGCCGACCGTATAGCTGCCGGCGTTCATGTCGAAACCACAAAAGTCACGTTCCTAAAAGATTAGAATCATTCAATCCCTAAACCATCAGAATTAATTCACTGACCTGTAATGTTACGTATGTAACACTTCCATCTGGACGAAAGAGTATTTCTTCAAGATATTTTAGAAGTATGAAAAGAGTGGTTTTCTCATTATTGCCAGCGGCAATCCTGTTCACTGCTCTTTCTTCTTGTGGCACTAACTCAGATTCAGATGCGCAGGTTTATGTTGTGAATAAAACTGAGGTCTTCTTTGCAGAGAACTTTCAGCTTGAAGACTCTAAAGAATTTCTTCAGGAGTGCCTCTTTCCAATAGCTTTCCGAGAAAAGTGGCTAGGAAACTGGGAAACTACACGCGATTCAATGATAAGCGAATCACCTAACCCTCTGGCCGGAGAAAACCTGATAAGTCGTTTGGATATGGCGCATCGGGAATGTGGTGGAAGCACATTGGTGGCAACAGACTACGCCAGGCTTCGCGGAATCGTAGTTCTTAATCGCTCCTTAAATCAAAGCTAAGACCAACGAAAGTTTATGACAAATGGCACGGGTGTTGGAGGTCACATACCCGCAAAATATTCATTCAATGTAGATATAAATGAACATGTAAGCCCCCTGGGCTTACACCCTCCAAACCAAAATAGTGACCCCCGGATTTCGCTCCTTGCTCCGGGGGTTAACTATGTAAATGTCGCAGACTATAAACCATCTGGTGAAGTGCTCGAGTTAAAGAAAATTGCATTAACAAAAAGCAAGTTGGCCAGCCCGAAGGCTGGCCAACTGAAAAGGGGGTTATGTTTAGTTAACTGTTTAATTCTGCTTCTGTACGTGCTTTCGCAATCCAGAGAATCATAAGACCATAAAGTCCTTTAGCTGTAATATCTGCAAAGGTGTAACCTACCTGTCGCAGAGTTTCCAACGTTGCCGATTCCGCATCGAAGATTGGGAAAAGATAAGCGATTGGATAAACCATCCACGTGGTTAGAAGAACATATGTTGCATTCTTGATTTGTTTAGCAACCGCTCCAGTTTCACGTTGTCCTGCCTTTTGCAACTCCGCATAGAGCGTCTTTAGGATGAACGTGAATGGGATCATTGCTAGAACCCAGAAAGTCCACTTGGCACCGTTGCTATCAGCAACTTCACCTGGGTATCCAAGTCCAACCATTAAAATTGTTGCTGGAACGAGCTTAAGCATAAGGCTTGTTCGGTCTGCTTTAGCGACTCCCAGAACAATCAATAGTTCAACTATTAACAATGGAACAGTTATTAGCCAATCAGCATATCTATATCCTTCGTTCATCACCTCTGCGCCAAAGTCTGACCAAATTCGGTAATAGTGATATCCAGCAATACCAACCACTATCGCTGAAACAGCGACCCCTGCCTGATATTGCTTACTGACTGATTTCATCTGCGTTAAGAAGTAAACAAAAGCACCAAACATTACGGCCGTTCCAAATGATAGAACGTTGTAAACGAGTTCGTACTCTCCACTTCCTTTAACTAGTAAAAAGTCCAAGATTTCCTCCTTGTGAAAATTTAATGGATGTTATTAAAATAATTCTGTTTTAGAGCCTTTGCATCTTTTATTGATGTGACTTTTGTCCCTTTGCCACCTGTCACACCATTTCTGAAAGTGAAGAGCTATTTGTTCCATAGAATTTAATTATGAATAAAAAGAAAAACCAAAAAAGATATAAGAGTCCCACAGGTAACTGGCAATCAAGCTCAAGGTCAGACCGCTGGAAGGGATTCAATAGCTGTTACCCTCCGTACCCTACGGGAACTTGATGACAATATAAAAGAGCGAATGCCAATTAGCCAAAGAGCTAATACACTGAAGCTGTACTGCACAGCTTCACTAATAGTGCAATACACCCCGAAGACCCCCGCCATACCACTTTGGTCGGGGGTTTTCACTTTGCATCATCTGATAATATTGAAAGCATGCCTGCGGGAGGAGACTGAATGATCTTTGAGCAATATTATCTTGAGTGTCTTTCGCAAGCTTCTTATTTAATCGGTGATGAGGTGACTGGCAAAGCTCTGATTATTGATCCGAGACGAGATATATCTCCGTACCTTCGAACTATCAAAAATCATAGCTTAAGTTTGGAGTGGATTCTTGAAACACATTTTCATGCTGACTTTGTCTCCGGACACCTAGAATTGGCAGATAAAACTGGCGCGAAAATCGGCTTATCTTCAAAAGCAAAAGCTGAATTTAATTTTGTTGCCCTTGAGGATGGATACCTTATCCAGCTTGGCGAAATAGCTTGCAAAATCCTCCATACACCAGGACATACTCCGGAATCAATGTGCGTCTTAGCTAACAACGGAACGTTAGCTGAAGAGCCTTGGGCAATTTTTACTGGAGATACCCTCTTTATCGGAGATGTTGGTCGCCCTGATTTATTAGTCTCAGTTGGTCAATCAGCCGAAGAATTAGCTGGCGAACTTTTTAATAGCGTCCATAACGTCATAATGACTCTTCCTGACGAGACAATAGTTTTCCCAGGTCACGGGGCAGGCTCAGCGTGCGGAAAAAAATTATCAACCGCTACATCATCAACTATCGGGGAGCAGCGATTAACTAACTACGCTGTGCAATCAAGGGATCGAGAAACATTTATTGAATTAGTCTTGGCAGATCAAACTGCTCCCCCAAAATACTTCTCGCATGATGCATCGTTTAATCAAGAAATACGACCTTTGTACGATGAAAAAGAAAGATTAAACACCATAAATTTTGAAAATATTCCTAGCGAAGCAGTGATTCTTGATACACGCACACCAGAAGAATTTGCTATGGGGCATCTTGATAATTCAATCAATGTCGGGTTAGAAGGTCGATATGCAGAGTTTGTCGGTTCTTTAATAAACTTTGATAGCCCTATAGTCATAATTGCTAATCCGAATGAAGAAGCAGAAGCTCGAATGCGCCTTGCAAGAATCGGGTTAGATAACATAATTGGTTATGTTCCAGCCCCCTATGAGCTTCTACGTTCCTCCACTGCAAACGTTGCTCAAAGTTCGCGTATCACATGCTTTGAAACAAAATTAATGTTGGAAAATAATTCAGATCTACAGGTCGTAGACGTCCGTAACGAATCCGAAATATCTGAGAACGGCGCTATTGATAAGTCAATTCCGATACCACTACCTCAACTGCATAGTTCTCTAAACAAACTCAAAGCTGACAACACGACTATCGTTTATTGTGCGAGCGGCTATCGATCATCTATTGCTGCAAGCTTACTTAGGAGCAAAGGATTTACTGATGTCTCAGAACTCATTGGCGGATTCCCAGCTTGGAAAATTTGCAAAACTAGCTCCTAAAGCACCTTCTCTTCTTAATCTCTTTCCATTACACCCCGTTCGCACGCAACTGACCTTGTCATAGCCACCACGTACTATGTAGACGTGCAAAAAGAAGAATTCGACAATCAAATAGACGGACCAACAATTGAAATTTCGCGTTGGGAAATGCGTAATTTGCTCAAAAATAACAAGGGACAAGAATTAAAAGAAAAAATAGATCTCTGCTTATATTATTCGGAGCTTTCAATTGGTCCTGTTCTTGCTATCTCAACTGGAATAAAATTGACGGGTAAGATTGATCCTTTTCATGCGTTCAAGGCACCCGTAATGTCCGCAAGATACATCCAACATTTACTCGTGTGGTGGTTAACCTTAACCGGCAATAAGAACCTTGCAGAAACAGCTTTGTATAATAACCTCCGAGACCACGAAAAGCTTTTAGGATGCTGGTCTCCTCACTTCTCATTTTTGGTAAGCGGTGAAGCTACTGCAATTGAAACGAAAGTTAACACTCGGAAATTACTTCACATCCAAGAATCTGAACTACTTCAGAAAATCACCTACTTCCTAAAACCAATTTCGAATGACCCTACGAAAAAACAATATATTCCACCGGAAAGGCAGGGCAAACGTGGGAAGTATGATCCTGGACCAGTATTTGGAACTTCAATAGATTTTTTACGTTCTGAATACGAGATACAAAAGTTTTTTAACGAATAACAGAATCATGTTGGGTAGAGGTTCAAGGTGTGGCTAGGCTAACTCATCACTACATAAGATTTTCGGGGATGGTGTAATTGGTAACACAACTGGTTCTGATCCAGTCATTGGGGGTTCAAGTCCTCCTCCCCGAGCAAATCAAGTAAGATAAAAGTCCTCGCCCCGTTCGTCTAGCGGCCTAGGACGCCACCCTCTCAAGGTGGTAGCACGGGTTCAAATCCCGTACGGGGTACTCATTCGCTTAGCGTACTTGCTCGCCGGAAACCGATAGCACGTCCAATTGATGTCCCTAAAGTTTCTCGTAATAGTTGCCCGAAAGAACTATCAAGGTTGGTTGGCGAAAATGATGGCTCAAGACCTACTTCGCGTGCTATTTCCTTTGCTCGGAGAGCATGGTAAGGGTCTGATACGAGCAAAACTTTATTTCCGATTCCAGCAAGTTGGATTGCGCTTGATGTGGCACTGAGCGACTGATAGGTATCTGAACCATCTACGACAACGATGATTTTACTTTCCGAAACGCCTCTTTCTAATAGATAAGTTAAACCTGCGTATGCTTCTGTAAACCTGTCACCTTTCTGCTTAGAGCCAGTGGTAACGATATAGGGAGCTACTTCTCTCTTGTATAAATCTAGGGCGTGGTCTAACCGAGCTTTCAGAACGGGAGACGGGACCCCATCCCATTGAGCTGCGCCAAGCACAACTATGGCGTCAACGCTTTTAACTTCATCACGCGTGCTCTGCAACCAAACCTGCATAAAGGCAAAAACAACGAATACTAACGCTAACAAAGTAAAGGCTATTACGGATAGTGTCGCTAGTCTTGCGAAATTCGCATCGCTCATAGGGTTATTGCCTTCTGGTTCAGATTCATGATCTATGCGCTGATCTAAATCTTCCATAATGGGTTCTACCCCACGCCTGCTCGAGCTTTTCGTAATCTTTCTAGAACTTTTTGGCGTCCCAGTATTTCCATTGGTTTAAATAATGGTAAGCCGACTCTTCTTCCAGTTACAGCAATGCGAATGGGTACTTGTGACTTCGTTTCGAGCTTATGGCCTATACCGTTAATTATCTCAGCGATTGTTGTCTCATTCCACGTGCATTTTTCTAATTCATCTACTGCAAGGTCCAAAACATCAGTTACCTTGTCAACGGACATAGCTTTAGCGATTTTTCTAATCTCTTTCTCATCTGTTTCGCCAGGTAATTCATCATCAAATAACCAATCAACGAGTTTCGGAACATCAGCAAGTTTCTCAATTCTTTCTTGAATTGAAGACGCTAAGTCACAGAGCACCTCATTAGCGAGACTTGCAGGATGCCATTTAATTAAATCAAAATAATCAATAACGATGCCAGCGAAAGTTTCAGGAGGAAGCGCTCTGATATTTTCTGCGTTGATATGGTAAAGCTTTTTCATATCAAAATAAGCTGGTGCTTTATTAATGTCTTCAAGTGAAAATAAAGCCACTATTTCTTCGATAGGCCTAATCTCCTTATCATCATTTGGCCCCCATCCAAGAAGTGCAAGGTAGTTAACCATTGACTCGGGAAGAATTCCCATTGCTTTAAATTCACCTAGAGCCACAGAATGTTTTCTCTTTGAAAGCTTTTTCTTATCTTCTCCAACTAACAGGGGCAGATGCGCATATTGAGGAGGCGTACCATATCCGAGTGCCTCCCACATTAGCAATACTTTTGGCGTTGTATTAAGAAGATCTTCTCCTCTTATTACATGCGTTATCTGCATGTCTGCATCATCAACTGTGTTTGCTACGAGGAAGACAGGAGTTCCGTTGCTCCTTCGAATGATAAAGTCTTCTAATTCATTAGTGTCAAAGGTGACATTTCCTCGTACTGAATCTTTGATTTCAACAGTTTGGTTCTTCGGTGTTTTGAATCTGATGGTCACATTCGGACCGTCTTGAACCTCTCTATCGCGGCAGTACCCGTCATATCCGCCTTTAAACCCACTAGCACTATTTCTTGCTTCTATGCTTTCTCGACTGCAGTCACAGCAGTACGCTAGGTCCTCATCCAAAAGCCTTTGGATTGCATCTAAATATTTCTCAGACCTTTGCGATTGATAGAAAGGCCCTTCATCCCAGTTGAGGCCGAGCCACTTCAAGGGTTCTGTTATAGCATCATAATATTCTGGTTTAGCTAATTCAGCATTTGTGTCTTCAATGCGAAGAATGAGAATCCCATCCATCTTATTAGCGAAAAGCCAATTGAATAGGGCCGACCTTGCTGAACCTACATGAAGATATCCTGAAGGTGCCGGAGCGAACCGAACGCGCGTTGTAGTAGATGACAAGGTGAACTATCTTCCATTCAGCTTTGACGAGTCAATCATTGTACGCCAGTCTTTTTCGTAGTCCGTTCGGATTTGGTCAATCGACCTCTTTAAACCTAGCGATGAAACGGCATCTGAAACGTATCGGCGTTTGAGATAATTATGCCCAGATCCGATGTGGCCGAAGTTTCCCTTCCGGATTTCAATTAGTTGGTCTTCTGGGTTTGAGTCAAGATAACCCCAAATCCAAAGACCAGCTTCAATATCATGGATACAAGGAGCTCTTCCGAAAATAGAGGCGCGTTTTAACGCAGTAATTACTGCTACTTCAGAGGCATCTTGCCAATGTTCACCTTGGAAGAGAAAAACCTTATCTTTAAATTCCTTGACTAACCGTAAAGCGTACCCTTGATCCGGCCCCGGATTTCCAGTTCCTGCTTCATCTCCATTACGTTTATAAACCTCAGCAGGTCTATCAACTCCTGAAGAATGCTTTTTTTTAGTAGTTGATTGGTAATATTTTGCCTGCTGAACAGGAGGGGGGACGTATCTCGGAGCGGCCATATTTCAACTTTAGTTCAGTTTGCGCCGACACGGGCACGTAAAAGTCCATAGACGATTGAATCTACAAGTGCCTGCCAGCTTGCTTCAATTATATTTTCTGAAACGCCGATGGTTGTCCATATTTCTTCGCCATTACTACTATCCAAAAGTACTCTGGTTACAGCCCCTGTACCTTTTTCAGTGTCAAGAACACGCACTTTATAGTCCACTAAAGAGATCTGCGCTAACTCTGGGTAAGTTTCTATAAGTACGGTTCGCAATGCAGTATCTATTGCATTCACTGGTCCATTTCCATCTCCTACCCCAACAAGTTCTTCCCCATTTATTTCAAGATCGACTACAGCTCGCGTATCAACATCTACAGAAATTTCGTTCCATGCTCGACTTCCTGAGCCCACATGATTCATGTCAACTGAAAATTTCTTCAAGTTAAAGAAATCTTGAGACCACCCGCTTGCTCCCCTCATCAACAACTCCAAAGAAGCGTCGGCTACTTCGAAGTGGTAACCCTCATATTCTAATTTTTTAAGCGCTTCAACTACGTCACCTATTGTTTTCCCATCGAGTTCAATTCCAATTTCTTTGGCCTTAAGTTCCAGTGTTGATCTTCCTGCCATTTCCGAGACGAGGAACCTTGTGCCATTCCCGATACTCTCAGGGGAAACGTGTTCGTAAGCATCAGGTCTTTTTGAAATAGCACTTACATGGAGACCTGCTTTATGGGCGAATGCTGATGCCCCTGTGTAAGGCTGTTGGGGGTTCAACGTGATATTCACTAATTCGGCGATGTGATGGCTAACTGGTGTTAACAAGTCAAGGTTTTCTGTTGGGATTGTCTCTATTCCCATTTTTAGGGAAAGATTAGCGATAATTGCGACTAGGTCACAATTTCCAGTTCGTTCACCGTATCCGTTTATAGTTCCTTGGACTTGAACTGCTCCAGCTGTCACTCCAGCAATTGCGTTTGCAACGCCGCACCCTGTGTCGTTGTGTAAATGAACTCCTATGCCGGTATCTAGATGGCTTGCCACACTAGTCACAGCTGCTGAAACGTCGTGAGGAAGTGAACCTCCATTAGTATCACACAGAATTAAGCGCTCTGCCCCAGCTATAGATGCAGCTTCAAGAACACTTAGGGAAAATTCTGGGTTGTTTTTATACCCATCGAAGAAGTGTTCTGCATCGAAAAACACGCGTTTCCCATTACTGACGAGATACGCAATTGAATCGCTAACCATTGCAATGCCTTCTTCTAACGAGGTTTGCAATGCTTCAGTAACGTGATAATCCCAGCATTTCCCTACGATGCAAACAACATCGGTATCTGCACTTATTAGATTGGCGAGGGTTTGGTCTTGGTCAACTTTTCCTTTTGCTCGACGTGTAGAACCGAAAGCGACAAACTCAGACCTCTTCAGGTTAAGTTCTCTTTTGGCCCTTAGGAAAAACTCATCATCTTTAGGGTTGGCTCCGGGCCATCCTCCCTCTATGTAATGAACGCCAAGTTGATCTAATTGTTCAGCTATACGGAGCTTATCCTCAACGGTTAAAGATATCCCTTCAAGTTGGCTTCCATCCCTGAGTGTCGTGTCATAGATTTCTACTGACTTTACGGATGGGGTTGACATCAGACTTCCTCACACCAGTGTGCATACTTTGAGTTCTTTCCACGAACTGTATCAGCATAAAGTTCAGCTACTTGCGTGGTTATGGGACCTGGGCATGGAACCGGGCGATCATCTACGCTATTTACTGCACTTACTTCGGCTGCTGTGCCGACAACGAATATTTCGTCAGCCGTGTATAGGTCTGAGCGTGCAAGGGCTTCGAATGTGACTTCGTGTCCTAGATCACGAACAAATGACATTACTGTATGTTGAGTTATACCTTCGAGCGCTCCAGATACAAGTGGAGGAGTCATGACCTTACCATTGCGACATACGAAGAGATTCTCTCCTGAACATTCAGCAACTAGACCTTCTTTATTGAGCATTACTGCTTCGTCATAACCGGCGTTAAGAGCTTCCATTTTTGCAAGTGTTGAATTCGCATAGTTCCCAGTGGTCTTTGAAGCTGGGGGCATTATATTATGGTCGTGACGTACCCATGAAGATATCTTCATGCGAACGCCTTTTGTGGCTGCGTCATCACCTAGATAGGCTCCCCATGGCCAACAGGCGATTGCTACGTCTACATTGCAGTTCGTAGTCGCTAAACCCATTTCTCCATAACCGTAGTATGCAATAGGTCGTATGTAGCAGCTACTGAGTCCAGAATCTTTAACGACTGCTTTTGCAGCTACTTGAAGTTCTTCCGAAGTGTATGGCATGGGAATTGAAAGTATCTTTGCAGAATTCATTAACCTATCCATGTGCTCTTTTAAACGAAAGATTGCTGGTCCGTTTTCTGTTTCGTATGCACGGATGCCTTCAAATATTCCGGTTCCGTAATGAAGGGTATGTGTTAGGACATGTATTTGAGCTTCATCCCATGGGATGAGTTCACCATTCATCCAGATGCTTTTCGTTGATTCAATCGACATATCTTCCTTCTTTAAATTGTTACGAGTTTGGCAATTGCGTCGCCTATCTCAGTTGTTGTTCCTTTTTGCGTTTCTGGTTTTGCGCACGCATCTTCTATTCTTCTTGCGGCTTCTGTTTCACCTAAAAAATCAAGCATAAGCGCTCCGCTTAGTATTGCAGCAGTTGGGTTTGCCTGCCCCGTTCCCACGATATCGGGCGCTGAGCCATGTACGGGTTCAAACATTGAAGGAGCAGTTTTTTCTGGATTAAGATTAGCCGAGCAAGCGAGACCTATTCCTCCTGAAACTGCTCCTCCTAAGTCCGTAAGGATATCTCCGAAGAGATTATCAGTGACGATAACGTCATACCTCTTCGGATCTTGAACCATGTAAATGCAAGCTGCATCTACATGGTTATAATCCGTTTCAATTTGTGGGTATTCTCTTGCCACAGTATTAAATGTTCTTTCCCAAAGGTCACCAGAAAAGGTGAGAACGTTTGTTTTATGAACAAGAGTGAGGTGCTTATCGTCGCGCTTGTTGGCGAGTTCAAAAGCGTAGCGTATGCACCTTTCAACCCCTAATCTAGTGTTTACAGACCCTTGAGTTGCTACCTCATAACTGGTATTTTTTCTTAGGAAACCACCTTCGCCAGCATAAGTCCCTTCAGTATTTTCTCTGATAACTATAAAATTGTGACCCTCAGTACCTTCTGTCGCTTCTTTCACAAATGGTCGAAGATTAATGTATAGATCAAGTTCAAATCTCATCTTGAGCAGCAATCCACGTTCGATAACACCTGGGGTAACTTCCGGCGTTCCTACGGCTCCCAAGTAGAGGGCATCAAGACTTCTCCATTCTTCAAGAATCGCGTCGGGCAATATCGTCCCGTCTTTAATGTATCTTGAACCTCCAAGGTCATAATTGTGCAGGTCAAGGTCAATGCCACTAGCCGCAATAACTTTTAAACCCTCGGCGATGACTTCAGGTCCGATTCCGTCTCCTCCAATTATTCCTACTTTGTGACTCAAAAGGTCTCCTCTGCTCTGCTTTTGATGCGTTTGTTGATTACGTCGTCTAGTTTTTTAATATTGACGTTACTGATGATATGTGTTTTCTTCCTTTTCTACAGTCTCGCAGTTAATTTCAGAATCGCAAACGCTAAAACACAGGTAACATTTTGATATGGCTCAGGTACATAAACTTTCACAAGCAGCATTCGACCGCTTAAACGAAGAATATTCACTTTTGACAACAACTGGTCGAATAGATATTGCGAGAAAAATTGAAACAGCTCGAGAGCTAGGTGATCTGTCTGAGAACGGTGATTACCATGCAGCTAAAGAGGAACAGGGCAAAATGGAAGGGCGAATTGCCCATATTTTTTCAATCCTTGAGAATGCAGAGATTGTTGAGGATACAACTAGCGGGGATACGGTGCGCGAAGGATCGATTGTTTCTATCCAATATGTTGGAGATGACGATGTTGAGAGATACTTAGTTGGGTCTATCGAAGAACGGATAGATGATGCTGAAGTTGCTTCTCCTACATCACCTCTAGGAGAAGCTCTTTTGGGAAGTAAGATTGGCGAGATTGTGAAATACAGTGCCCCAGGGGGCTTACTAGAAGTTGAAATTATAGGAATTGATTGATACCTATACATAAATATCTGCCACTTTTAGGCGAAACTATTTAAATGGAATCAGAAGATCAGACTGAACAAGACCTAGATCATGATACGGGAAACACTAATTCGCATGAAGAGAGTCTTTATCCTAAACCTCCTGAGAAATCTGCGGAAACCAAAACTAGTAAATGGAAAAGATCATTTGGGAATCAAGGTTTTTATCCTTCGAAGCCCATAGCCCAAGATACAGTATCCAGTCCTATAGTTACCGGCGTTTCGAATCCTGAAAGGCATCGACCTCGGAAAGGACAACCCTCAAGTTACTACCACCCTAATGACTATTATTTAGGAACAGATTGGCCGAGGTTGATTGTGGGAACTCTAGCTTCACTTATTCTTCTCGTATCTGTAGGCATCTTAGCTCTGTATTTATTTGATCGATTCGAGTCTGGCACAGGAACCCCTCAAGTACTTACTACTTCAAATGATGAAACAACTGTCATAAGTGCATATATGTGCGCTGGCGATACAACTCCTGTTAAACAGATCGATCCACCTCCGAGCGCTCTGTTCAGCGGCAAGAATGCTGCAGGAACATGGATTGCGTATCAAGACCCAGTAGCTCCCTCTGTTCAACTTTGGTCACGAACAGATGATTTGCCAGTTGCTAACCTTGACGATCTCCAAGTAGTAAATTGTGAAAACCTAGATGATTCTGAGGTTATTTCTGATAGTTAATCCTGGGTTACTCGCTACACTATGCAGTGTTGAGGAGAGTCATGGGGAAAACTTTAAGTCAAAAGATTTGGAATGACCATCTTGTTCGTTCAGGAGGTGGACTTCCTGATTTACTTTATATTGACCTCCACTTGATTCATGAAGTGACTTCACCCCAAGCTTTTGATGGACTACGCCTCAATGGCAGAAAGGTTCGGCGACCTGACTTGACGGTAGCGACAGAGGATCACAACGTACCAACAGAGAATATTGATCAGCCAATCGCAGACGAAGTCAGCTTAAAGCAAATTGAAACTCTTAGAAACAACACAAAAGAATTCGGGATTACTAATTTCCCAATGGGTGACCCTCATCAAGGCATTGTGCACGTGATTGGGCCGGAACTAGGGTTAACCCAGCCGGGAATGACTGTTGTTTGTGGCGATAGCCATACTTCTACACACGGGGCTTTTGGAGCTCTTGCTTTCGGTATCGGGACGAGTGAGGTTGAGCACGTACTCGCCACACAGACTCTTCCACAACCTGTTCAAGAGACTATGTCCATCACCATTAATGGAGAGTTACCTCAAGGCTCAACAGCAAAAGATGTTGTACTTGCAATATTGAATGACGTGGGAACTGGCGGTGGGATAGGCGCCATTGCAGAGTTCCGTGGGTCAGTAGTTGAAAATCTTTCTATGGAAGGCCGAATGACTCTTTGCAATATGTCAATAGAGTTTGGTGCGAAGGCTGGTCTCATCGCTCCCGACGAAATCACCTTTGAATATTTAAAAGGTCTTGAGAACTGCCCTGAGGGAGAGGATTGGGATGAAGCAGTTGCCTATTGGAAGACTTTGTTTACTGACCAGGATGCTATTTTTGATCGAGAAGTTGTTCTTGATGGCTCAGCGATTACACCTCAGGTGACGTGGGGAACCAACCCAGGACAGGTTATTCCTGTTTCAGGCTCTATTCCTAACCCCCAAGACTATCCCGACCCAGCGGAACGGGAAGCAGCGGAACGTGCATTAGATTATATGGGTCTTCAGGCAGGGTCAGAAATGAAGAGCATTCCAGTTGACACAGTCTTCATTGGCAGTTGCACTAACAGCAGAATCGAAGACCTTCGTTCAGCTGCAAAAGTTGCTGAAGGAAGAAACGTGGCGCATGGAGTGAGAACTCTTGTTGTGCCAGGTTCAAGAGTCGTGAAGGAACAAGCTGAAGCTGAGGGGCTTCACAAGATTTTTATTGAGAGCGGTTTTGATTGGCGTGAACCTGGATGCTCAATGTGCCTTGCAATGAACCCAGATAAATTAACCGTCGGCGAACGTTGCGCTAGCACAAGTAATAGGAATTTCGAAGGACGTCAAGGGCGCGGTGGACGCACACATTTGGTTTCCCCTCGAGTCGCAGCAGCAACTGCGATTGCTGGGCATTTTGCTACTCCAGAGGACCTATCATGAAACCCGTATCAATTATTGAAGGAACCGCCGTTCCGCTTGATAGATCCGATGTTGACACAGACCAAATCATTCCCAGTGATTGGCTTAAGCGAGTTGAAAGAACAGGATTTGAAAAGGGCCTCTTCTCAGAATGGCGTGATGACAAAGACTTTGTCTTGAACAACGCCGATTATTCCGGAGCGAATATTCTTATAGCAGGCCCAAATTTTGGAACAGGTTCATCACGAGAACACGCTGTTTGGGCAATACAACAAGCCGGTTTCGATGCCGTTATCTCGCCACGTTTTGGACCTATTTTCAAGAATAACTCAACGAAGAATGGATTAGTGCCAATAGAGATAGAGTCTTCTACCGCAGAGGAACTTATGCAACAAGTTCAACGTGATCCTAACTTGTATTTCGTTATTGATATCGCTAGACGTTCTCTTGAAGTTGCTCAGATAGGACTAACTATTAACTTCCCGCTAGAGAGCTCAATACAAGATAGGTTCCTGAAAGGGCTTGACGATATCGGGATTACCCTAGAACATACAAACGCCATTGAAACTTTTGAAAAGCATCGAAACAGTTGGCTCCAACGACAGTAACAATTTCAAAAAATCACTGATTCGGGAACAAAAGCTAATCCCGTAACGTCACAATTGACATAACATAATCAGAGGAGAAAAAATGAGAAGATTGATTACTGCATTTCTGTTGATGGGTCTTTTAACGTTGGGTTGTTCAGATACATCTGAAGTATCACAAGTTGAGCTAGACCCAACAGATATTCAGTTGGTAAATCGACTTATCCCCTTTGATGATTGCGAAAACGTACTTGCCCATATTAAAGAAGAAGCTACTGAGCGGGTTGGTCCATACGGTTTGGATAATACCGGATTTCCTATCTGGATCGGTGGGTCAGAAGGAGTGCTGCGCTCTGGAATAGATGAGATGAACTCTGCTGCTGTCACAATGGCTGTCGAGGAGTCAGTAGCTTATGATTCAGGTAGTGCAAGCTCAGGTTCCTCTGAAAATGTTGATTTTACTGGAACAAATGTGCAGGAGTTAGGCGTTGATGAACCTGATATTATCAAGACAGATGGGGAAAGAATCCTAGCCATAAATGCTGGAGTCCTCTCCCATTTTGCTGTGAACGGGGGGAACGGTTCTTTAACAGGTCAGGTTCCTATTGGTGATGACTTCTATGGCTATGAACTATTCATCCGCGATGACAAGGCCTTTCTCTTTGCAAATGGAGGCGGATATTCTATTCTCCCAAAGAATGAGGGGGGCGTAGAAGAGGAAACGGGCTTTATAGGAGGTTTCTATCAGCCACAAACTCGCATTATCGAAATTGACTTGTCTGACCCTTTTAATCTACAAATAGCAAGCGAAATGACCATAAATGGAAACTACTTAAGTGCTAGGTTAGTTGGCTCAACAATTCGGATGGCAGTGAATAGCGCCCCGAATCAGCTCGAATGGGTGTACCCAAGCAATCCAGGTTCCGAAGAAAGAGCTACAAGGTTCAACAAAGAACTAATTCAGGAAACAACTATTCAAGACTGGGTTCCGTCTTTCCAATTAGCTACCAATGATTTAACTGAGACAGGGCAACTTATCCCCTGCGATAAGCTTCACAAGCCAAACGCGTTCTCCGGGTTTGATGTTCTTTCAGTATTGAGTTTTGACATTAATAGTGGATTGACTTCTGGCGATGGTGTTGCAGTTCTTGCAAGCGGCCAAACTGTTTACTCTTCCCTAGATCGTTTCTTCATAGCTACAACAAAGTGGGTTGACGTTGACATATCTGAGGATGATTTCCAAACATGGGCCGAATCCTATATGACAGATGTCCATGGGTTCTCAATTAGTCTTGATAGCCCAGTCGAATACGTCGCATCAGGAAGTATAAATGGGACACTCCTGAACCAGTTCTCTATGGACGAGCATGATGGTTATCTCAGAATTGTTACGACGACCGGGTCTCCATGGAGTGAGCAGAATCGGAGCGAATCACAGCTGATAGTGATGGAGGAACAAGGGAAATCCTTAGTACAGGTGGGTCAAGTAGGCGGATTAGGAAAAGGTGAATCACTGTATTCAGTTCGATTATTAGATGACGTAGGTTTTGCAGTTACGTTCCGCCAAATTGACCCTTTCTACGTAATCGATTTAAGCGACCCTATAAACC
>Ga0315315_10000370_pt1 | contig 36962 bp, 36 predicted proteins | sample M140m3416metaG_FD_203699 | JGI IMG/M metagenome (GOLD analysis project Ga0315315, IMG submission 203699) | Ammonia-oxidizing marine archaeal communities from Monterey Bay, California, United States - M1 40m 3416 | ecosystem: Environmental > Aquatic > Marine > Intertidal zone | place: USA...
TCAGAGCAATCTGTTACATGAAGAAGTAAATCTGCTGATTGAAGTTCATCAAGCGTGGCTTTGAATGATTCTATTAATTCTGTGGGTAAGTCAGAGATAAAACCTACTGTATCTGAAAATAATATAGGGCCTAATTCAGGATCAATATTTCTTCTGGTTACAGAATCAAGAGTAGCAAATAGTTTGTCAGCAGCATATTGCTTGCTGCTTGTTAACTTGTTAAATAATGTTGTCTTGCCTGCATTGGTGTAACCAACTAAAGCAACTAGCTTGTTCCTACTCTTCTTTCTTGCATAAGTATTAAGTTGCTTCTGTTTATGCGCCTTCTTTAACCTATTCTTCAATGTTCTAATTCTATGACCGATAAGCCTTCTATCTGTTTCAAGCTGGGTTTCACCTGGCCCCCTAAGACCTATCCCGCCCTTTTGCCTTTCAAGGTGAGTCCAGCCTCTGATTAAACGGGTTGAAAGATGGTTTAATTGAGCCAGCTCGACTTGAAGTTTACCAATATGCGTAGTTGCTCTTGATGCAAAAATATCTAGAATTAATTCTGTTTTATCAATTACTCTAACTTTAAGCTTTAGCTCTAAGTTTCTAGCCTGTGATGCTGATAGTTTATGATTCACAATCAACAGATCAATCCCTGAGCCTTTTATTAAATCAAAAATTTCCTCTAACTTACCTTTATTAATAAAATGACTTATTGATGGCCTGCTTTGTTTGTGAGAGCTTTTGCCAACTATTTCAGCCCCAGAAGAAACTACCAAATCATAAAACTCTGTTTCGGCTTCGTCGATAACCTGCTTATCACTTAAAGAGTGGACATCTATAAAAACAAGAAATGTTTTTAGGTTAGTTTTTTCTTCTTTATACATGTACTTAATATTGTAGAGATTTTATTTATTTTTGTTACTATTAATAAGTAAAATAAAATTCTTTTATAGGAGTGTTTTATTAATAAAGGTGAAAGAGCATATAACTCATCACTTGCCAGTAAAAAAAGAAAAGCGGTCAGAGAATTAAAAAAACTCAGACTAGAAAAAAAATATAAAGAACTTCGAAAAGCTAGAAAAAATAAAAAATAATTAGAAGTTCAGAGCCTGGCAAGTTGAGCCACGCTGAGGTGGCATAGGCCTTTTTTAACTTAAAAAAATATGGAAAAAATAGATAAATACATGCCAATACTTATAGTTATTGCATGTCTCTTTATTGCCTCAGTGGCATAAATATAGCTTAAGACTTTTTAAAGCTGCTTATACTCACAACTTTCTTCTTGTTGTTTTTTTTCTTCTTGACTTTTTGCTCCCTCAAAATCTTATCAAGAGCAGCTTGAAATAGTTGTAAATTCTTATTAGACATATTATTAAAACTTTTTCTTTTGAGGCGAGCATTGACCAGATGCCCTTACCTCAACTTTTGGATCAGAGTTTTTAGAATCTTTTTTGTTTTTTAGCCATATATCAGCTTGGATCTTACCTTTACCCGTATACCAGTTAAAAGTGTTAGTAACTCTGTAAAAGTCGACATCATATTCTGGAAACAATGGATGCTCTTCTCCTGCTTTCATTGAATGGGTAACTTCTATTCCATTTTTAGTAACCTTTGATTCCCAATTAGCTTTTGGATTTAACCATATTGGTGATGGATCAAAGGTATGTACTAAAGATTTAAATTTTTCATTTTGGGTATCGGCTTCCCAGTATTGAACAACGTACATTTTATCTTTTTCCCAATCTTCTGAGGCAAAACTAGTTTTGGCTCTTTGTAGCAGAAATAAAGACTGTTGAGTCTGTGTGGCTAGATTTTTAAAGAACTCTATACCCTCGGAAAGATAAGTTTTCTTTATATCTTTGTAAGTAATGGAATAGGTTCCATCTAGTTCACATATCACTTTAGATTCCTCTGCATACAAAGAAATTGAAAATAAAATGATTATAAGAAAACGCATACAGAAAATGTTTAAACTAATGTAACTGAGATTTTACAGAATATTCAATTTTATTTGAAGCTAATAAATCTTGCGGATTAATTTATATATTTTTAAATACTTAAGTCTTCAAGGTTATAGTCTTTGAGATCCTCTCGAGAGCCATCGTTCCATACAAAAGACTTGCCAGATTGCTCAAAAGGATAATATTTATATGCCTCTTCGTTTGGGTATTTTTGCTTTCTTGCCTCAATCGCATAACCAATTGATCTTGACCTTCTTTCAATAATCTCATCATCAAAAACCTGAGCTTCGCTATGAATACCGCCACCTTGCGTACCAATAACAGATGACCTTTTATGAAACCCAAAGTTGACAGTTACACGTGGCTCAAATCCACAATTCGGAAAAGATCCATGTAATAGCTGTCTGTTACAAATTACAACATCGCCAGGATTACAAACTATTGGAACAGCTCCATCAATTCGCTCGCTTCCAGTTTCAGCAACTATTTTTTTAATATCAATTTTTCCAACTTTATGTGTTCCTGGGACTACCCAAACACCATTTACCGCTGTGCTTCCATAAACTTGTGCCATAAAATTAAATCCATGAATTTCTTCATCAAAGTTTTTGCTCTCCCAGTGTGTTACTCCATCTTGATGCCAGGATACTGCAGCTCCAATACCTGGTTCTTTTATAAATAAAGCTTCATTAAAAGGTGCAAAATCCTTCCCGTTTATGGACTCAGCTACTTTAAGGAGCTTGGGATGGGCATAGGTTCTTAGACATGCATCAGAAAACTGTAATGATCCTAATAAAATTAAAGGAACGGCCATAGGAGCATCTTCCTTTGCTTCAGGCTCAAACATTTTTATCTGGTGCCTTCCATTAGCTAATTCAGTGCCTCCAAGAGGATCTCCTAAAGGCTTTGACCAAACCAATGTTAAAGATTTCGATTCAGCATTCATTGCAGGCTCGCCTTTAGCGTTGAGTGTACTTTCAGGACCGGTAGGAAATTGTTGTCTTAAATTTTCCAAGTCTTCTTTTATATCCTCAACCTCTTCATTGTTTAGGACGCTCTCAAAAATATAGAAACCATTTTTTGAATAAGCTTCTTTGATAGTAGAGGATAAATCACCATTCTCATCAAAGGCTATCGGACCACGATTGTCTAATGCTAAAGCATTTTTTTCACCATTTATAAGATATGCTTTCATAGCATCAGCTTCATCACCATAATAAGCTGCACATGCCTCTATAGATTTTGATGCATCAATCATTAATTACTCCCCTAGAAATATGATTAATAGAGATAATAATATATAAAAAAAAATTAATTTTTTAAAGAATAAAAAAATTATTAATTAATCTTATTGAGATTGCTGTACCAAGCCAAAATAGAGAATGGAATTGTAAACAAATAAATTATTGCTAATACATTAATTGATAGCCAGATAAAATTAATAATACTTAAGGCTATTAAGAAAAAAAGTATAAGAAAAACAAGTCTAGATTTAATAAGCAGCTTTCTTCTTTTAATTGAAAAAGTTGGTATTCTGCTAGTAAGCAACCCGCTTATAAGAATGATATAACCAGCGACAAAATTTAAATTATCAAATGCCCAAGAGTAACCCATAAATGAGTGTGTTAATGGCAATAGTATCAATACGGCTCCAACAGGTGTTGGGATTCCAGTAAAGAAGCTATCTGGTTCTATATTATTGGCTTTTGAAGATTCTAGTTTTACGTTGTATAAAGCCAGCCTTAAGCAAGAAAAAATGATGAAAATCAGACAAGCAAAAGCACCTATACCGCTACTTTGGTTAAAAATAGACATGTATACAAGAATTCCAGGAGCAATACCAAAGCTTAAAAAGTCTGATAGTGAATCTAATTGAGCTCCCAAATCTGATTCGCTCTGAAGGTGTCTTGCTAGCATGCCATCTAGAACATCGCAAATACCAGCAATCAATATACACAAAACAGCTAAATTAAAATCTGCCTCTAGTGCAAATCTGATTGAGCTTAAGCCAAAACAAAGCCCTGAGAGAGTAATCACGTTTGGAAGTAAAACTTTGAAATCAATTTTTTTCATGAATATTAATTAAATGATGCAAGCACAGATTCGCCAGCTACAACCTTATCGCCAACGGCACATTTAACAACTGAGTCCAAAGGCATGTATATATCAACCCTCGAACCAAATCTAATGAGACCAAACCTTTCACCTTGATTAAGATTTTGATTTTTAGATACAAATCCCAAAATTCTTCTAGCTATTAAACCTGCTATCTGAACAACAATAATGTCAGCTCCATGGTTGCTATTAATAACCAAGCTATTTCTCTCATTTTTTTCGCTTGCTTTATCAAGACTTGCATTTAAAAACTGCCCTTCTTTATAAATAATGTCTGAAATAATCCCAGCAACAGGGCTTCTATTAACATGGACATTAAAGACATTCATAAATACACATACTCGCTTCATTTTTTCTTGTTTCATTGAAACTTCCTTGGGAGGACAAGCTTCATCTATTAAACAGACTTTTCCATCAGCTGAGCTAATAATTAAATTTGAGTCTATTAGAGTATTTCTTGTGGGATCACGAAAAAACCACAAAGTAAAAATAGTTAATAAGAATCCAATTATTGAAATTGGGATGTAAATAAATAAGAGTAAACATGAAATTAAAAAAAAAATAATAGCAAATCTCCATCCCTCCGGATGAATAATATGTTTTTTAAATGTTTTTCTTGTCATATCCTTGTTGTAAAAAAAATTAAAATAATGTTGTTTATATGCTAATTTAACTGCAGCCTAAATGTTTTTTTGGAACTTTTGGAAACACCTACACAATTAAAATAAATTTCATTATTACTCCCCTTTCCATATGGAAAATGGATCGTACCAGGCATAAATACTAATGGAAATACATCCTTCTTCTCTGACCAAATCTTAGAAACACTATTTCCTTCCACTTGCCATAACGAAGCATTCTTATCTTTTTGACTTGGGCAAAGTTCCGAGGTAACTTGAAAAAAATATTTATCTCCTCTTTTTAGTGAGTAGTATACAGGCCCGTCAATAATACCTAGTTCAGTTCTGACATAATTATCACGAGAAATGCGATAAATCTTATTTTGTATAAATTCGGCATCCATAGCGTAGTATATGTATTCCCTATTAAATAAAAGACTAACTGCTCTCCATGTTTCATCCCCGCCCCCAACGATATCAATAGTTTTGAATCCATCATGGGTCTTTATAAACTTGCATTCTTTACAATTATCACCGGTAACACACCAAAGACTGTCAGAATATTTATCAAAATATATCCCGTGAATGTGTCTAATAGAGCCAGATTCAAAAGTATGAACTATATCTGCACTAGAACTTCCAGGTTTATAAGAAAACACCCTAACAATACCCCTGTCCGAATTTGATAAATACTCTCCAAAATATAAGTTTCCATCAGAATTCTTGGCAATAGCATTTCTTAACACCCTAAAAGGTCTATCAAAACCCTTTAATTGTTCAAATTTTCCATTTTTTTTTATTAGACCAATAGATTGATCAAAAGTGACAAAGATATCTCCATTGTCAAGCATTATTACATTGTAAAAAAAACCTCTTAGAAGTCTTTGAAGTAAGGTTGAGTGAATAAGATATTTTTTCCAAAATGGTAATTTAAATTCTCCTAATTTCTTTTTTACTTTTAGATTTTTCTTTTCAGAAAAATATAGAGAGTTTCTTTTTGATAATATTAAGCTATCTTCTAAATCAATCTCTACAGAGAAGTTTTTTAAATCTTTTAGTTCAGATATATCATAATCAGACATTATTGATGCTTGGTACAGAAAAATGGTCCTAGAACCAAAGTATCCATTTTTGTTCTAAGATAACAATCTATAGCTTGTGATGGATGCTCAACAATAGGCTCATTCTCATTGAAACTTGTATTTAGAATTACAGGTATCCCAGTTAAAATTTCAAATTCTGAAATAAGATTGTGGTAAAGAGGGTTTTCGATTTTGCTAACTGACTGAAGTCTTCCCGTATTATCTAAATGATTTACGGCACAAAGCCTTTCTCTCCATTCTTTTTTAATTTTATATACATGCAGCATATGAGGAGAGCTTTCTGACCTTTCAAATAATTTACTTTGTTTTTCTGCTAATACTGAGGGTGCAAATGGACGAAAGCTTTCTCTATGCTTTATTCTTGCGTTTAAAATATCTTTCATGTCTGGGTGACCAGGATGCGCAAGAATTGAACGATTGCCTAGCGCTCTTGGTCCCCACTCCATTCTTCCTTGAAACCAGCCAATAACTTTAGCTGATGCTATGTCTTTGGCTGTTCTTTTGACTAAATCACCTCTATTAAGTTTTTCATATTTTACACCTCTTGCTAATAAAGCTTTTTCCATTTCTTCTTCGGAATATTCTGTGCCTAAATATGAATTCTCCATTACCCATCTATCACCATCTCCCAGTATTGATCTAGAAACATATAATGCAGCACCAAGCGCTAAGCCATCATCGCCAGCTGCTGGTTGAATAGTCATAGATTTAAACGGGGTTTTATCAAATGCCATGCCATTTGCAACACTATTTAATGCGCATCCACCTGCTAATGATAAGTGATCTAGTGATACTTTCTTATGAAGTTTATTAATTAGTTCAAGATATACGATCTCAAATCGGTGCTGAAGGGAATATGCTAGATCCATGTCGCGAGTAGTTATTTCTGAGTTTCTTTCTCTAGGCTGGCCAAATGCATCAATCATCTTTTGTGAATAGTGTCTTTCTATCTCCATCTTGCCATCTTTATTGATTGATATACCTTGATTGGATCCAAAAGGAGCAAACCATTTTGGATTAAGAACAAAACCATCGTCAGTGATATGAACCATATCTTTAACCAAATCATGATATTTATCACTTCCTAGAGGAGCTAATCCCATCACTTTGCCTTCATCACCATAGCTGTCATAACCTATGAAGCTACATATCATAGTGTAAAAAGATCCTAAAGAATTCGGTACAAATATTTTGCTTATTGGTTTTATTGAATCTCCATAGCACTCTGACATCATAGTGCTTACGAAATCTCCTGAACCATCAACAGTTAATCCTGCTGATGAGTCTTGATCTGACACAAAGTATGAACTTGCTATATGGGCTATATGGTGCTCTATATTATATTGTTTGAATTTTAATCTATTTGGATCAACATGACATTTATCTGATATTAGACTTTTTAAATTATCATAAGATTTTCTTCCCGCTCTTATCTTGAGAAAGTTGGTTAAATTTTTTGGGTTGCTTAATGCAAATTTAATTTTTTGATGTCTATTTGCTTTGCTGTCTCGACCTATAGCAACCCCATCAATTTCTTCCCATGAGATACCAGCCTCTTTTATACATCTTTGAATAGCTAGTGTTGGAAAATCAGCATAATTTTTAATTCTATTAAGTCGCTCTTCAGCAATTGCTAAAACTGGCTTTCCATCAATGATAATTGCCGCAGAAGCTCCTGCGTGTCTTGCATTTATACCTAATATTACGCTCAAAATACGCTCCTTAAATAATTCATACTATTATATGTTTTATGTGTTAAATAACCATATATAAATGATTTATTTATTTACATATATCTCATGCTTATACAAAAAATGGTGGGCCCGGGAGGACTCGAACCTCCGACCAATGGATTATGAGTCCACTGCTCTAACCAACTGAGCTACAGGCCCCTATAGATATTGGTATATCTGATAAAGAGCGAATCATTATATAAGAATAAATTATTTTAGGAAGCTTAGTGGGCGTTTTTTATCTGAGAACATACTTGTTAGAATAAACTCATGATTGATTTAAGCAATACAAAGCCTTTCGCCTCAGGTGGTAATAGAGATTGTTATATAAGTCCTATCAATTCTAAAGCTTGCATAAAGGTAACTAAAAAAGAAATCCTTAAAAAAATAAAAAAAGATAAAGTCTGGTACAAAAAATTTAGATCAAATGAAAGCTTTGATGACAATTTAAGAGAGCAGTTAGCATATAAACAAAAAGCAATTACTTCTCCTTTAGATAGCTCTATATGGGATCATTTAGCTAAATGGAATGGTATGGTGGATACAAGCTTGGGTCCCGCATCTGAAACAGAGTTGATTAAAAATGATAATGAGATAGCAGAAACCTTGGAGAATTATTTATTTAGAGAAGGCTTAACTGATGAGATTAAACTTGCTATAGAATCTTTTGAAATCTGGCTGAGGAAACACCGTGTTTTAACAAAAAACATTATTCCGCATAATATTGTTTTAAAAAAAATAGACGGGGTTATAACTTTAAAAATTATAGATGGTTTGGGGTGCTCTTCTTTTATCCCACTACCAAAGTACAGCAAATATTTTGCTAAAAGATATATTGAAAGACGAATCTCACTTATGTGGAGCAGAATAAACTGGGACCTAAGTGGCAGAAAAGGAAATTGGAAGTAGATCCTTTATTCGTCTAAGAAGTTTTTCAGGTGACTTGATCTACTTGGATGTCTTAGTTTTCTCAGGGCTTTGGCCTCAATCTGTCTAATCCTTTCTCTAGTAACATCAAACTGCTTACCAACTTCTTCAAGAGTATGATCAGTATTCATACCAATACCAAATCGCATTCTTAAAACCTTTGCTTCTCTTGCAGTCAGTGAGCCCAAAATATCATCGGTTGCAAAATGAAGACTTTCTTCAGTTGCATTCTCTAATGGAGATTCGATAACTGTGTCTTCAATAAAATCACCTAAGCTTGAATCTTCATCATCACCAATTGGAGTTTCTGTTGAGATAGGTTCTTTAGCAATTTTCAGAACTTTTCTTACCTTATCTTCGGGCATATCAAGCTCTTTCGATAACTCTTCAGGAGTAGGCTCCCTACCCATATCTTGCATCATCTGACGAGAAACTCGATTTAATTTATTAATTGTTTCAATCATGTGAACAGGTATTCTTATTGTTCTAGCCTGATCAGCAATAGATCTAGTTATTGCCTGTCTAATCCACCATGTTGCATAGGTAGAAAACTTATAACCTCTTCTGTACTCAAATTTATCAACTGCCTTCATCAGACCAATATTTCCTTCCTGAATAAGGTCAAGAAATTGCAGTCCTCTATTTGTATATTTCTTTGCAATGGATATTACAAGCCTTAAGTTTGCTTCGACCATGTCTTTTTTGGCGCGTCTCATCTTTGTTTCGCCCATAGACATTTTTCTATTAATTTCTTTAATCTCTTTAACAGAAAGACCAACTGAGTTTTCAATCTCGATAATATCTTTTTGTGCGATTACAACATCCTGCTTAACAGCTTCGAGTAAATCTTTTTTGTATTTCTTTTCTTTTTGAAGAGCATCAACCCATTTGACCTTAGTAAGGTTTTCAGCAAAGTTTTTTATAAAATCTTTACGCGGCATTCTAGCTTTTTTAACTAATTGCTCTTGAATAAACTTTTCCCTCTCTCTAATGCTGCTTAAACCAGACCTTGCAATTATGGCAATATCATCAAACATTCTTGGGCTAAACTTTAAGAATTGGAAAATCTGTCCTAGCTTTTCGTACTCAGCCTGCGCTTCTTTTGATGCTCTTCCTTTAGAGTCAACTACTTTCATAGTCTTATTAAACTGTCTTTTCAAGTTAGTCATTCTGCGCTGGACTTCTTTTAAGTCTGGTCCGTTGCTAACTTCCTCGTCTGATTCCTCAGCTTTTTCAGCTTCTTCTTTTGCTCTTTGACTTCCAGGTCCTGCAGAAGGCACATATTCCATTTCTTCAAGAAAACCAGTTAAAAAATCATTGATTTTCTTTTCGCCATCTTTAACCATTTGATGATAATCGATTACAAACTCTACAGTTTTAGGATAATAAACACTCGCATGCAACAGGTCTCTCATACCCTCTTCTATTCTTTTGGCAATCTCAATTTCGCCTTCTCTTGTTAACAGATCAACTGTTCCCATTTCGCGCATATACATTCTTACAGGATCAGTAGTTCGACCAGTTTCATTCTCAACTGCAGCCAAAGCCTCAGCTGCTTGCTCTAAAGCAATATCGTCTGAGTCCTCAGATTCAGCTAGCATAAGAGTGTCAGCATCTGGAGCTGTTTCATGAACTTGAAGCCCTAAATCGTTGATCATTCCAATAATTTCATCGACTTGATCAGGATCTGAGATATCTTCTGGGAGATGATCATTAACGTCTGCATAGGTTAAATAACCTTGCTCTCTCCCCTTTTCTATAAGCTCTGCAATTTTTGAGCCTTTTTTACTTAACTTGTCCACTAGTTCTCCAAATGTATTAACTATATGTAGTGATTAATTATTATTTTTCAATCACTTACTGTGCTTAAATTTCTTAATAAGTTTTGATCAGCTTCTGAGATATTTTCTTTTTTTAGAATGACCTGTTGTAATTCTCTTTTTTCTGCAGAAGAAATTTCTTGCATATTATACTTTTCTTTTAAGATTTCCTCTCTATCTTTTTCAGATTTCGAAATTGTATTTATACAATCAATAATCATCTTTTTTGCATCCTCAAGCGAAAGATTGATATCAGATATAAGAGCTTCACTAAAAACATTTTTTATTGGCTCTTTTTCTATGCTTTCAAAGACAATCGAAGGGTTAGATTCAGGATTATTTTTAAATTTATCTCTTATGGAGTGAATAAAATAAAATTTAGAGTCTTGCTTTATGTCATCAAATATAATTTCTGCTGCAAGCTTAGGATGCTGTATTAATGAAGTAAAAATCCCCAAAACTGCCTTTTTTGCAATCTGAGATGATGTTTTGGGGTTTGTATTATTTGGCTCATTTTGTATCTCAACCCTTCCTAAAGAAGATGAAGAAGTAAGAAGTTTTGCAAAATCAAGACTGCATACTTTTGAAACCTCATCAATATATGCTTCTTTGAGTGGCTGATTGTTTATCTTGCTAATAAGGGGAACAGCAAATTTTGCAGCAATGGATCTGCCCTCGATAGTTTCAAGGTTAGCTTGCTCTTTAACTGTATCAAGAAAATATTGAGAAAATGAAATTGCACTCTCAGAAAGATCTAAAAAAGCTTGTTTGCCTTTTTCATTGATAAAGCTGTCAGGATCATGGCCTTCATCAAGAAAGATAAATTTAATATTAATATCTTCTCTTAATATAGGTAATGCATTTTCTACAACCCTCCACGCCGCTTTTCTACCAGCAAGGTCACCATCAAATGCAACATATATATTTTTTGAATACCTCATCAATTTAGAAATATGCAAGCCTGTTATCGCAGTGCCCAGTGAAGCTACTGCATTCTTCACACCATTTTGATGGAGGGCTATGACATCCATGTATCCTTCAACAACGAAAACTGATTGAAGAGGATTGTTTAATTTACGTGCTTCATATAACCCATAAAGCTCTTTTGATTTACTAAATGTTTTTGTTTCGGGTGAATTAAGATACTTTGGCTCTCCTTCATCAATTATTCTTCCACCAAAAGCAATATGGTCGCCTTTTATATTTCTTATTGGAAACATTAATCTTCCTCTAAACCTATCCTTCATCTTTTCAGAAAAAAGCCCAGATTCAGATAGATCTTCCTGCTTGTATTCTTTTGATAATATTTCAAACAACCCTTCCCATTCATCTAGGGCATATCCAATATTAAAAATCTTTGCGGTCTCTCCTGTTATCGATCTAGATTTAAGGTAATCTACTGCCTTATTGCCAGTATCTGCTTTCAATTGTTCTTCGTATATCCCTACAGCACGCGCATTTATACTAAGAGCTTCTTTAGTATCTACCGATTTGTGAGTTCTAGGAACCTCTAAACCGACTGACGAAGCGATGCTCTCAACCGCATCAACAAAATCCAGATTCTCGTAATTTCGTAAAAAATTAATTGAATTTCCCTTGGCGTTACAGACAAAACAATAGTAAAACTGTTTGTCCTGGTTTACTGCCATTGAAGGGTTGGTATCATCATGAAAAGGACAAATACCCCAAAAATTATTGCCTTTTTTATTTAACTGAACACGCCTGCCAATAATATCGACAATATCTGATTGATCTAGTATTTGATCAATAAAACTAGATGGTATCGACATTTTGATTTAACCAATTATCTATTAAAATTTTTGCTGCATGCGCATCAATAGCTTCGCTCTTAATACTTTTCTTGTTCTCAGTCATTAATTCTTTAAAATTTTGTCTTGCCTCAAAGCTTGTTAGCCTCTCATCAATATATTTACACTCTATTCCAGTTAGTTTATAAAGTTTTTTATGGAACTTTTCTACAAGTTTCATAATATCACTATCTGTTCCATCCATATTTAATGGCTTTCCTATTAACATTAGCTGCGGCTGCCACTCATTAATTATTTCCAATATTTGGTCCCAATTAATTCTATTATCCTTATTAAAAACAACCGCTAAAGGAGAGGAGCTTTTTGTAATAGTTTGACCTACAGCTACTCCTATTTTTTTTGTTCCAAAATCAAAAGCTAATATTTGCATAGTTTTAGTTTGATGAGAAATTCCAATCTCTAACAATTTCTAAGTAACCATACTCTTCGAGCATTAACGGATCAAAGGCTGGAAAAGGAGCAGATTCATTTAAAATTCTAATTGCCAATAAATCAATTTCATCAACACCTGATGATATTGCTATTTCTGATCTTATTAAATTGCCAAGCGAATCTATAGTCGCAATGATTTGGACCATTTCATTATTTAGGCCTAGACCATTTTCAGAAATTATCTTGTCTCCGGCTGATTCAATTTGTCTTTGCCATAGGTTTAAATACTGAGCCTCAGCATTATTTACAATTGAATTTGCTTGTAGCTTTTTAACCTTGTTTGATTGCAACGAACTTTTTTTTGTTAATAAAATGTTTGAGAGTGTATTGTCATTGATATCTATCTCAGAAACATCATGCACTACAGATGCAGAACCTATCTCATCAATATTTGAATTTGCTAATTTAACATTAATGATAGGAGTATTTTTAAGAAAAGGTAATTCATAAAAAGTTGTAAATGTTATGCCAAATATTAGTGCTAGATGAATAATTATAGATAGCACAAAAGATTTATTAAGATTTAATGATCTTGAGCTAGAGTTTTTTGTTAGTAAGTGTGAGCTCATAAACCTTGAATATATTCCTTAATTGGATTTTTTCCCGTTTGATTGAATATTTCTCTAGCGCATGTCGGGCTAGTTATATTGATCTCCGTTAATTTATCACCGATCATATCTATACCAGCAAAGTTAATGCCTTCATCTTTTAGTTTTTTTGCAACAATTGATGCAACTACCATTTGCTTATTGGTTATTTGCATGGCAACACCTTTACCCCCGGCAGCTAAATTGCCTTTAAAATTTCCACCTTGAGGTATTCGAGCTAAAGCAATCTCAAAAGGATTCCCATGTATTACTAAAATTCTAAAATCGCCATCATAAATATCTTCTAAGAATTCCTGTGCAATAATTTTTTGCGAAGAATTGATAGTCATTTTTTTAACTATCTCTATCTGATCTTCTTTGATTTCATCAAATTTATAAATGGAAGCTCCACCCATTCCATCAAGAGGTTTAACAATAATATTTTTATGTTTTTTTTGGAAATCTATTACTTTTTCAATATCAGATGTGATGATTGTGTCTGGAATATAATCAGAAAAATATAGAGCAAATACCTTTTCATTAAACTCTTTTATTGCCTTTGGGTTGTTATAAACCCTAGCTCCGTTATTCTCAGCTAAGCTTAATAAATGTAAGCAATTGTTATAATTAGTATCAACTGGAGGATCTTTACGCATAAATACATAGGAAAAATCTGAAAGCTTGAATGTAGAAGGCGAAGTTACTGAAAATGATTTTTCTATATCTACAAACTTACAGTCTGCATAAACATCTTTTTGCAAGATATTAATAGATTCCATTTCGCATTGGTAAATCTCAAAACCTTGTGCGCTTGCCTCTTCCATCATAAAAATTGATGTATCTTTCTTATGATTCAATGAATCAAATGCATCTGTTATAAATAAAAGTTTTTTACTCATAATTTTCCAAGAAAGTTTCTTGCAAGTGTAAGGCCAACAACGGCAGCGGTCTCTGCTCTTAAAGTATGGTTACCTAGAAGTTTAATACTAACATTTTTGTCAATTAAAAGAGATCTCTCTTCATCAGAAAATCCTGATTCTGGGCCAGTTATTAGCCCAATTGAAGCATCATCTTTGATGTCATCATTATTTAAATTATTGGTGCCTGTAAAATCAAATGCTATAAAGCTATCTATTGCAAAATTATCTTTATCTGTAACTATTTCTTTAAGGTTTTTTAAAAATACTATTTGGGGTAAAAAATTTCTTCCTGATTGTTTGCATGCTCCAACTACAATATCTTCAAGCTTTGATATTATTTTTGACATATTTTTTTTTGCGATGCTTTGATCAACATAATCAGGTCTGTAAATAAAGATTTTATTTACTCCTATTTCAATAAGCTTTTGCACCATGAAATGTAAATTATCTTTTTTGAGAACCGGGATGATGCTTGAGGTTTTATTACTATCCTGAACCTCCTGTATTGGATTAGATGTTAAAAAAAGTTTTGTCTTATTACGAGCAATACCTTTTATCTCAAATTTTCCTGTAAGACCTCTGCCATTAAAAACTTCAACGGTATCTCCTTCAGCAAGCCTTAGGACCTTGGAAAGGTGGTTAGATTGAAGTGAGTCTAGGTCCAAAGATGCACTATGTTCTGTAAATGATTTACTATAAAATCTATGAAGCCTCATTCCATCATTATAGCTACTGGTTAATAAGAATGTCAGAGATAAATATTATATTGGTTAGACATGGAGAAGCTTCTGCCTCTTGGTCGGAAGACCCAGACCCTGGGTTAAGCAAAGATGGTATCAATCAGGCAAAAAGTCTCTGTGAAGATGAAAACCTAAAAAATCTTCAAGATTTTAAGTTTATTTCAAGTCCCAGGCAAAGAGCCCAAGAAACTTCAAGCTTTCTTTCAAGTAAATTGAATAAAGTGATTGAAATTAGTAACGTCTTTGATGAAATTCCTGCTAAAGGGGTCTTGCTTGAGGATAAGATGGGTTGGCTCAAAGGTATTGCTTCGATGCCAATTAGAGATTTGCCAATTTCAGTTCAAGAATGGAATGAAAGAATAATAGATACAATCTTATCAATAAATCAAGATAGTATAATTTTTACGCACTTTATGGTTATGAATGCAGTTGTAACTTATGCAAAAAAATTTTCTAAGTTGGTGAATATCAGCCCTGATTACATTTCTACTATAAAAATTACAGTAAAAGATTCTCAAATTATTACATTAAAAGTTGGAGATCAGAAAAAAACTAAGATCAATATATAAAAAACTATTGAGCAATTTTTAAACAACTGTAAAATTTAGTGACCAAAAATTAATTGCTTTAAATTGACAAAAAAAGAATCATCCTTTGATAGCTATTCTAAGAAACCTCTCAAAGACGAGGTTAGAAAAGCAATGAAGAGATATTACAGACAGCTTGATTCGAGTGCACCCATAGACGTGTATGAGCTTGTATTGTCAGAGGTAGAGCCTCCTCTTCTTATTCAAACTATGAAGTATGCTAATAACAATCAATCAAAAGCAGCTAAAATTCTTGGTATCAATAGAACTACTCTTCGCACTAAACTTAAAAAATATAATATTGGAAAATAATGAGCCTTATACAACCAAAAACAGCCCTGATAAGTCTTTCTGATAAAACTGGATTAAGCGAAATTGTTAAATATCTTACCTCTAAGAATGTAAAGATCCTCTCTACCGGTGGTACATACAAAGCAATCAAAGAGATATGTTCAGATGTTATAGAAGTCTCTGAATTCACTGGGTTTGAAGAGATGATGGATGGAAGGGTTAAAACTCTTCATCCAAAAATCCATGCTGGCATTCTTGCAAGAAGAGATAGGGACTTAGAAGTGTTGTCTGAAAGAAACTTTGAACCAATAGATCTTGTAGTAGTAAATTTATATCCATTTAAAGAAACTGTTGCTTCGGACTGTTCTTTTGAAGAAGCCATTGAAAAAATTGATATTGGTGGGCCAACAATGATTAGATCTGCGGCAAAAAACTTTAAAGATGTTGCTGTTTTGACTGATCCAGGCGACTATGAGGAGTTCATAAATCAATGGGAAAATGATGGCGGAGTGTCGATTGAATTTAGGGAAAAACAAGCAAAAAAAGTTTTTGCTTTGATGGCAGACTATAACGCTTCTATTGCAAACTATCTATCAAATAAGGATGAAAAATCATTACCGAATTTTGTATTTAGTGAATCTTCAAATTTAAGATACGGCGAAAATCCTCATCAAGAAGCAAGACTGTTGACCTTTGATGGCCTTCAAAATAAAAATATTGCAAATGCTGAGATCCTTCAAGGAAAGGAAATGTCATACAACAATATTGTTGATGCTGATGCTGCATGGGAATGTGTTAGAGAATTTGATGATCCTGCTTGTGTCATTGTTAAGCATGCAAATCCTTGTGGAGTTGCTTCATCTCACTCACATCTTGAAGCATATAACTTAGCATTTCAAACAGATCCTACTTCTGCATTTGGGGGTATTATTGCTCTAAATGGGCCTTTAGACGCAACAACAGCAAATGAAATTAATCAAAGGCAGTTTGTTGAAGTCATTATTGCTACAGACTATAGTGGTGAAGCCCTTGATATCCTTAAAAGCAAAAAAAATATTAGAGTTTTAAAAGTAGACTTAGAGCAAGATAACCCATATCCAGGAGTTATAAAAAAAGTCTCTGGGGGGATTTTGATTCAAAGTGATGATAGTTTTAGCGTCCCTGAGTCATCTCTAGTGTGTGTGTCAAAAAGACAGCCAAGTGAGGAAGAAATGGGAGATTTAATGTTTGCTTGGAAAGTAGCAAAGTTTGTTAAATCTAACGCTATAGTCTATGCAAGAAACAAACAAACAATTGGAATTGGAGCCGGGCAAATGAGCAGAGTGATAAGCGCAGATATTGCTAACCTAAAGGCTGGTGAAGAAGGGCTTGAGGTTAAAAATGCTGTCATGGCTTCCGATGCTTTTTTCCCTTTTAGAGATGGTATTGATAAAGCTGCATCCAGTGGTATAGCGGCAATAATTCAACCTGGTGGCTCTATAAGAGATGAAGAAGTGATTGCGGCGGCTGATGAAAATGGTATGGCAATGGTATTCACTGGAACGAGGCATTTTAGACACTAATGAAAATACTGGTTATTGGGTCTGGGGGAAGAGAACATGCATTGGCATGGAAGGCAGCCCAAGATGAAGCTGTATCTGAAGTTTTTGTATGCCCAGGCAATGCAGGAACAGAGCTAGAAGAAAAATTAACAAACATTACTATCGATCATGCTGACTTTGATTCAATTGAAAAATTCTGTCATGAGCAAAAAATTTATTTGGTAATTATTGGTCCAGAGCAACCTTTGGTAAATGGATTGACAGACTTCTTAGTGTCAAAAAATATTAATGTATTCGGGCCCTCTAGTGCTGCAGCTCAATTAGAAGGATCAAAAACATTTTCTAAAGATTTCTTTAAAAAATACGGCATACCGACTGCTGATTATGCTTCCTTTGATAATTTTAATTCTGCATCTCATCATTTGAATGAAATTAATTACCCAACAGTAGTAAAAGCTGATGGTCTAGCTGCAGGAAAAGGCGTCATAATTTGTGAAAACAAAGCAGAAGCCATAGATGCACTTGAAAGTATTTTTAACGACAATGTCTTTGGAAGCGCTGGAAGCAGAGTTGTTATTGAAGACTTCTTAAAAGGTGAAGAAGCAAGTTTTATAGCTGTAGTTAGTAAAGATAAAATTATTCCTCTAGCAACAAGTCAAGATCATAAGGCTATTGGTGAAGGTGATGTTGGCCTAAACACTGGTGGCATGGGCGCTTATTCTCCAGCACCTATTGTTACTGAAGCAATTCATGAAAAAATTATAAATGAAGTGATGGAGCCTACAATGCATGGCCTTATTGCAGAAGGATCTCCATATTTAGGATTCTTATATGCTGGGCTAATGATTGATGGTGATGATATTAAAGTTCTTGAGTTCAACTGCAGATTTGGTGATCCAGAAACTCAGCCTATTTTAATGAGGCTTGAATCAAGTCTTGTTGAACTTTGTATGAGCGCTATTAATGATGAGATGGAACAGCATGATATTAAATGGAACCCAATGTCTGCTTGCGGTGTTGTTGTAGCATCAGGAGGATATCCTGAAAAATATGGTTCAAATAAAGAAGTTTTGATTGAACAAGAAGATGACTCAAACTCTAAACTGTTTCATGCAGGTACCAAGTTAGTAGATGGCAAGGTGTTAACTTCTGGGGGAAGGGTTTTTTGCGCTACTGCACTTGGGGATGATCTCAAAAAGGCGCAAGAAAAAGCATATGAATTAGTGAATAAGATTAACTTTGAAAATTCTTACTATAGAAAAGATATAGGTTATAAAGGTATCTATATGGGTGTTAAATGGGTTTAATAGATAACATTATTAATGAATGTGATATTGCATTAAAAACTTTGTCTAACTCAAAACCTGGCACTAATAGAGAATATCCAGTCAGCAAGAAATCTATTAAAAGTGAAGAACTTACTAAACAAGAAAAGAATTTATCTATTCAAATGATGCGAGTTAACTTGGCTGGTGAGGTTGCTGCGCAAGCCCTGTACAGAGGTCAAGCCATGGTGTGTAAAGATCAGGAAATTAAAAAGCATCTTATTGAAGCTGGGGAAGAAGAAACGGATCACTTAATCTGGTGCAAAAAAAGATTAGATGAGCTTGATGGCAGAAGCTCTGTTTTTAATCCTATTTGGTATGCAGGATCTTTTGCTATAGGCGCTATATTTGGAAATATGGGAGAAAAAATAAGCTTGGGCTTTGTTGAAGAAACTGAAAAGCAGGTTGTAAAGCACATTGATAGGCATCTTGATAAGATTTCACCAAAAGATCAGGACACCATAGATATACTTAAAACAATGCGTGAAGATGAAGATACACATGCAAAACAAGCTGAGGAAAGTGGCAGTGAAGAACTTACTAAACCGACAAAAAAAATTATGGAATACACTGCCAAGATAATGACATCCTCTAGCACATATATATAGTCGCATAGACTATTTCATTTGTTGCCACTTAATTGGCACTCCTTCAAGCTGATAGCGATTGGATTCTTCTCTCAGTTTTTCATACTCTGTTTTAGATGAATATACGGTAACTATAAGAGCATTTTGTTTATTTGCAGTTATTCTTAACACCCTACCCATTCTCTGAATTCTTTGCCTTTTTGAAGATGAGGCACTTAGTATCATGGCTCCATCTGCCTCAGGCATATCAAATCCCTCATCTAGAGCAGTGCAACTAACCAAGACATTTAAATTGCCGCTCTTGAAGTTATTTAAATTCTCTTCTCTCTCTGAAGCATCGAGATCTGTATTATAAATTGCTGATTGATATCCTTTGGTATTAATAATTGCATTGAATTCTTTTGCTTGTTTTTTGTTCTCTGTAAAAACTATCCAGCTATCTCGTTTATATTTTTGTAGTAGCTCAATTCCGAAAGGTATTCTATTTTTTGAATTTTTTACCATTCTTGCTCTGTTAAAGATCATCATCTTGAGCGGATAATCATTCATATTATTCCCACCTATGGTGGCTGCCCTTCTTTGAATGCTTTTGGTAAATTTTTTATATTCATCTTCCTCTTCTGGGGTCATTGCTGCATAGGCATAAAGCAGTTTGAAATTAACAATAACCTCATCTTCTCTTGCATCAATATAATCATAATCAAAGATAATATCGCCCAGAATTTTTTTAATAATAATGTAAAAATTATCGTCGTAATCTCTCTCTGGTGTTGCGGACAGGCCAAGAGTTGCATGCCAGTTATTTGTGAGTGTTTCTCCTCTTTTTTCTGTACCAATTTTGTGGCACTCGTCTACTATAAGCAGAGTCTGAGATGCATCAAACTTGTCTATAATATTTTTTACTGAATCAATTGTTGAAATTGTGATCATCGAAAGTTCTTCTAGATGCTCTCCACCCCCATTTAACGATAGTTGATTGGTGTCATAGTATTGCAATAAGCCTTCATACCACTGATCTAATAGTGCAATTGAAGGAACAACAATTAAAATAGAATTACTTGGATTTTCTTCTAGATATTGCTTAAGGCAATGAATAGCAAATACTGTTTTACCCCCTCCAGTAACAACTTTTACAATTCCTCTCTTCCTATTCCACCATAATGGAAAAGCAGTTTCTTGCCATTCTCTTAACTTCAAAGAAGCTTTCCTCTCATTAAGCTCTCACCAATTAGGTATACATTAATGCCATTACTTTTAAGCATTTCGATGTCGCTGCTATTTTTAATACCGGATTCTGATACAAATATATTTTTGCCGTCAAATTCCTGTTTTAAATTTATAGAATTTTGAATATCTACCTCAAATGTTTTTAAGTTCCTATTATTTACTCCGATTATGGCATTCTCAAACATCTTTACTCTATCAAGCTCGGTCTTGTCATGAACTTCTATCAAATAATCTAGTTTGAGATTCTCAGCCAAATCAATAAAGTAACTAATCTCTTCATCGTTAAGAATACTTGCTATAAGAAGAATACAATCAGCGCCCATTAATTTTGCTTCATAGATTTGATACTCATCAATCATGAAATCTTTTCTAAGTATAGGTAATTGAGTAATTTTTCTTACTTCCTTGAGGTACTTTGGGCTCCCAAGAAAGTAGTCTTCCTCTGTAAGAATTGAAAGAGCAACTGCGCCCAATTTTTCATATTCTTTTGCTTTTTTTATGGGATCAAAATCTTCTGCGATAATTCCAGCACTAGGAGAAGCTTTTTTAATTTCTGCGATTATGGCTTCATCTTTTTCAATTAAGCTCTGCTTAAATCTAGGATTTTCTAGATTTAATTCATTAATCTCTTTTTTAAGATCATCTAATGAAACAAGCTTCTTCTTTTCTTCAAGCTTGGCCTTAGTGTTAATTACAATCTCTCTTAAAATACTCATTATTGATTTGATGCCCTAACATAAGCATTTAGCTTATTTGCAGCTTCTCCATTATTCATCAAAGCAAAGGCATGCTCTATGCCATCTTTTATAGATTCGGCTTTATTGGCAAGATATATCGCTGCTCCAGCATTTAAAGCAATCATGTCCTGAACGGCTGATTCTTTTCCAGAAAATGCTTCGTTAACTAGTTCAAGGCTCTCTTCTGGAGAGTTTGCAACTATCTCCTCAAAACTTCTTGAGGAAAGTCCAAAGTCTTTTGGCGAAATTACATAGTTATTTATCTCATTATCCTTTAATTCAGATACAAAAGTTCTTCCAGTAATGGTAATTTCGTCTAGTCCATCTTCCCCATGCACTATAAGAACCCTATTCATATCAAGGTGTTTTGCTACTGATGAAAACGTCTCAACCAGCGATTGATCATAAACTCCTATTATTTGTCTTTTTGCCCCGCATGGATTTGTATGAGGTCCTAAAAGATTGAATATTGTTTTCTTAGCAATTTTTTGCCTTACAGGCATTACATATTTCATAGAGTTATGATGTAGAGGGGCAAACAAAAAAACAAAGCCAACCTCATCAAAAACATTGAGCAGCTTCTCTCTATCGTGAGCAATATTCGCACCTGCTGCAGTTAAAAAATCAGCACTGCCTGATTTACTAGACACAGCTCTATTGCCATGTTTTGTAACAAAGGCTCCACTTGCAGCGGCTACAAATGAAGATGCTGTTGAACAGTTGAATGTATGAAGCCCTGACCCACCTGTGCCACAAGTGTCTATATGATCTTCTGTGCCCACGTCAAACTTAAGAGATTTATCCCGCATAACTGACGCTGCAGCAGATATCTCTGTCTCTGTTATGCCTTTTGCATTCAATAGCAATAAAAAATTCTCAATCTCTATATCATCTACTGCTCCAGTCATAATATTATTTATGGCTTGCTGCATATCTAAAAAATTTAGATCTAATTTCTCATCAAGCTGATTAATAATATCTTTCATAGTGCTAAAAAGTTTTTAATTAGGTCCCTTCCATGCTCAGTATCTATAGATTCTGGATGAAATTGAAAACCGTATATCGGTTTGTCTTTGTGCTTAACTCCCATAATGAGGTCTGGATCATTTTCTATTGTAGCTGTAATGATTAATTCCTTGGGGAGGCTTTCCTTTTTTATAATTAAACTATGGTATCTGACTACAGAGTAAAGCTCATTTATGCCTTTATATATATCATCACCATTATGTTTAATGATAGATTTTTTTCCATGCATAGGTAACGGAGCTTTTATTATTTCAGCTCCAAATGCTGCTCCAATAGATTGATGCCCTAGACATATTCCAAGAACTGGAATATTAATAGACTTAATTAGCTCAACTGAAATTCCAGCCTGAAGAGGCGTGCATGGCCCGGGGGAAATAATTATCTTTTTTGGTTTCATTTCCAAGACTTCGGAAATACTGCACTCATCATTTCTTATTACTTTTATATTAGATTCTATTTCTCCAACATAATGAACAAGGTTGTATGTAAAACTATCGTAGTTATCTATAACTAGTATCATTGAATCATCTCCAGAGCATCTAGAAACACTTTTGCCTTTTGCTTGCACTCTTCCCATTCTTTTTCAGGAATTGAGTCTGCAACCACACCCGCTCCGGCACCAACATGAATAATACTATCTTTTATAACAGCTGTTCTTATTGCGATTGCTGTATCGACATCACCATTCCAAGATATGTATCCAATTGCGCCCCCGTATATACCTCTTGAACTTGGCTCAATTTCATTAATGATCTCCATTGCCCTTATCTTTGGGGCTCCCGACAATGTTCCTGCGGGCAAAGAAGATTTGATTGCATCCATATAATTTAAATTACCTAATAATCTCCCTGTTATATTTGAGACTATATGCATGACATGAGAATATTTTTCAATAATCATCTTGTCAGTAACTTTCACAGAACCAATTTCAGATATCTTACCAACATCATTTCGACCCAAATCTATTAACATAAGATGCTCTGCAATTTCTTTGGGATCATTTAGAAGATCGATCTCATTGCCTTTATCTTCATCTATGGTTTGGCCTCGCTTTCGTGTACCAGCAATTGGCCTTAGTGTTATTTTATCTTGTTCGAGTCTTATTAATATTTCTGGAGATGCTCCAACAACCTTACATTCTTTTAGATTTAGATAGTACATATATGGAGATGGATTGAGGACCCTCAAGGCTTTATAAAGCTCAAAAGGATCTGAATCAAAAGGCAAAGAGAAATCTTGAGCTAAGACAACCTGAAAAGCATCACCCTCAAGAATGTAATCTTTGATTTTTTTTACTCCGTTAAGATATTCATCTTTTTTAAAATTTGAATTGAACTCTAATTTTCCGGTTGGTTTTTTAAAATCTAATAATTGATTGTCATTTTCAATGAGAAAAATTTCTTCCATAGATTCAAGAATATTTAAAGCCTCATCATATGAGCATGAAGATGGGTCGACGTTATAAACAAGTTGAATGGAATTATCAGTATTATCAAAAACAATTAATTTATCAGACTTCACCAGGTAAATTTCTGGCATATGTTCTTTAAATTTTGATTCTTTTGATTGAAGGTTATTAATTTTCTTTTCAGCATATCTAGCACTTTCATATGCAAAAAAACCAACATACCCTCCATAAAATCTTGGAAGATTTTCTATGTCCGGCGAATGATATTTTGATGTGAGGTGGCTTACCTCACCAAGAGGATCTTCGGATTGATAGCTATCTATATTATTATCTTGAAAAGTTTCGACAGCATGCCCAGTAACCTTAATATACTCTTTGCAATCAATTCCCAAGATAGAGTATTGAGCCCATTTAATTCCCCCTTCAACAGACTCAAGAAGAAAAGAATTCTCATCTTGATTCAATCTGGAATAAATAGATAAGGGAGTTTCATTATCTTTATAGATTTTTTTTGCAATAGGAATCATATTAAATCCCTTATCTACAAAGTCATTGAAATCTTGTCTAGTTATCATTGCTGAGTATGTTATTTATATTAATAATATCGCCAACTTGGATTTTATTATGTTTAAACCAATCCCTCTTTACTTCTAATGCATATAGAACTGGTTTTGAGGAACAAACAGATACCTCTGAAAAAGGTTCCATATGATGGATTTCAATTATTTTTCCATTTTTATTAATGTAGGCAACATTAAGTTCAGCTGGAGTATTTTTCATCCACATGCATTGTGTTTTAGTATAATCCCAAGCAAAAAACATACCATAATCATCTGATATATTTTTTATATTCATTAATCCTTTTTTTCTAAGCTCAAAAGTATTTGCAATCTCAATCTCATCAAGATAGTTATTCAAGTCAATTGATTTAGCAGCACCTATGTTTGGCGATAAAAATATAAATATAAATATGTAAAACTTATACGATCTTTGAACGTAGGTCTGAGATGGTCTGCTCATAATTATCTGTATTAAAAATTGCAGATCCTGCAACAAATGTATCTGCTCCAGCTTCAGCCGCTTTGGCAATGGTGTCTTTGTTAATACCGCCATCTATCTCAAGACGAATATCTCTTCCCGATGCATCAATCATTTGCCTGACTTTTGTTAATTTTTCTATAGAGCTATCTATAAAAGATTGTCCGCCAAACCCAGGATTGACACTCATTATCAAAACAAGGTCAAGCTCATCCAATACATTCTCAAGAATATCTAAGGAAGTTGCTGGGTTAAAAACTAATCCAACTTTACAGCCTTTCTCCTTAATAGCCCTGATTGATCTATGAACATGCCTTGATGCTTCAGGGTGAAAACTTATTAGATCAGCTCCAGCCTTTATAAAATCTTGAGCTAGGCTATCAACAGGATCAATCATTAAATGAACGTCTATAAAACTTTTGATTCCATAGTCTCTCAGAGACTGGCATACCATTGGGCCAATGGTTAAATTTGGCACATAATGATTATCCATGACATCAAAATGGATCCAGTCTGCTCCGGCCTCAATTACATCTGAGACTTCTTCGCCTAGCTTGGCAAAATTTGCAGATAATATAGATGGAGCGATTATGTGCTTTGTTGTACTCATAGGTTAATTTTCATCTTTAAACACTTCATTGGCAAGAGCTAACCTCTCAATTGTTCCTGTATCTATCCATAATCCATCAAAAAACTCGCCGCTCACTTTTCCAAGCTGTATATATTTATGTATAACTGGATTCCAAATGCTATAAGGCGTTTTAATGTTTTCAAATCCCTTAAATATCTTAGGGTTGATTACTGAGATTCCACTCCATGTCATATTATTTGAGTCAGTGATTGAAACTACTGAACCATCAATTGAAAAATCACCCACTAAATTATGATCAGGGTTTTTTACTCCAACAATATGGGCATATTCAACATCCATAATTAAAGTATCTAGTCTGAATTCATGACATATATCTGCATTGATTAATAAAAATGGTTCATCACCAAGATAATTTAATGCTTGCTTGACGCCTCCCCCGGTGCCTAATAACTCGGGTTCATCTGAAAATATAATTTTTGTTTTCGGGAACATTGAAATTACGTGGTCTTTTACATGCGACTTTAGATGAAAGACATTGATTATTATTTCGTCAAAACCATTTTTTATTAAAAGCTCTATATTTCTCTGAATTAAAGATTTATTACCAACCATTAAATTCGGCTTAGGCGTGGTATCTGTTAGTGGCCTTAATCGTTTACCAAGCCCGGCAGCAAGAACCATCGCCCTCATAACTCGCTCATCCTTTTTCTTAAAACAGGACTAGCTTTTTCTATTAGCAGTGTCTTACATGTATGATTTTCTTCAGGAATTAAGTTAATAAGATTGTCTAATATCTGTGATAAATCTTTGAGGCGAAATGATCTTTTAGTTTCTAAATATAATTTTGATAAAGTCCCTAAAATTCGCATGCCTCTTTGGATTCCACCCCACCTTAACCATTCAAAAGTATCTAGGGCATGAACACCTAGCTTTGTGAATTCATTATATTTTTTTAGTTGTTTGAGAATTATCTCTTTTGGATAGGTTTTATAGTGATCGATAAAAATCCCAGCCAAATCAATTCCTATTGGCCCATGACATAAATCTTGAAAATCTATAACGCAAATATCATTGTTAATTGCGTGAAGATTTCTTCTTTCAAAATCAAAGTGACAATTCATCCATGGTTGTTGACTTAAGTTTTCTAATGCTTGTTGCTCGATGTCGTTCAGTTGCGAAGAAAGGCTTATATCTAGAAAATTATTCAGAAACATTTCCTCCATCATTCGCATTTGAGTAGATAAGTCATCTAAGGTTAGAGTTGGGAGTTGAGGTATTTGGGCTAAATGTAATTTAGATAAAAGCTTCACAGTTTCATCCAGTAGAAGCCCTCTATTATCTTTTTCAATATCAATATCAATAAGAGAAACATCTCCAATATCTTGTTGAATAGTTACGCCTATGTTCCCATCATGCTTTAGCACCCTAGGGCAGGATATGCCTGACTTAGCTAAGTATTCTGAGGTGTGAACAAAAGATGTTTGATCACCGTGCAGGGGGTCTAGATAACATAATATTACTGACTCATCATTTTGAAGATGGAGCCTATAATAAATTCTTCCACTGGCTTCTAGCTTTAAAGGGTTAATATCAGATGGGTCATAACCAAGCTGATTTGCTAAAAGATAGATATCGGTATCTTTCAATTAACTATTTTTAATTTCCTCTGGCAGAGGGGTGTCATCTGGGACAAAAAAGTCTGGCATAAGTTCTGCAAAAGGCACATCAGCGTATTTAGTGAAATCAGTTATGCCTGCAGAATGCAGAACCAAATCATCAATACAAAAATTACCAGTAAACGATTTTGCATCTTTTGTAAGTATTTCATATGAAGCGTCAGCCATGATGTCTACATTTCTTGAAAGTCTCATTATTTCATCTCCACCTAAATGATTCTGAACTGCAGCAGTAGCAATAGCTGTTCTTGGCCATAATGCATTTACAGCTATGCCAAACTCTTTAAATTCTTCTGCCATTCCTAAAACGCACATACTCATTGTGTATTTTGCCATTGTGTAAGCAACGGTGCCTGAAAACCATTTGGCACTCATGTCTAATGGTGGTGAAAGATTTAATATATGTGGATTCTCCGACTTTTTTAGATGAGGCAAACAATACTTGCTAACCATGTATGTTCCTCTACCATTTATCTGATGCATCAGATCATACCTTTTCATTGCTGTATCCGTTACATTGGTGAGCTGGATTGCTGAAGCATTATTGATGCAGATATCAATGCCTCCAAAATGCTCTACAGCCTGATTAATAACATCTCTTACATTATCTTCATCTCTAATATCACAAACTACTGGTAGTGCATCACCTCCGGCTTGAACTATTTCGTCGGCAGCGGTGAATATAGTTCCAGGCAGTTTAGGATGTGGCTCTGTAGTCTTTGCTGCTATAACGATCTTAGCTCCATCTGATGCAGCTTTCTTTGCCATTGCCAAACCAATGCCTCTGCTGCCACCAGAAATAAAAATTACTTTATCTTTTAAGCTCATATGTTTCCTCTTGTCATTAAATTTGTCTACGTATTAAAACTTTTCCATATATGGTCTCAAGTCTATCTCATGAGACCAAGCACTTCTATGCTGACAGTGTATATTCCAATAATTTTCAGCAATCATATCTGGTCTTAAAATACCATCTTGATCTTTCAAAGCATAAATATCGGGGAAAAGTTCTTTAATAAACTGTGTATCAATAGCACCATCGATTATAAAGTGAGCTACGTGAATACCTTGGGGACCAAGCTCTCTTGCCATGCTTTGAGCTAAAGCCCTTAATGCAAACTTTGCTCCAGCGAATGCTGAAAAGCCAGCACTTCCTCTCAGCGAGGCTGTGGCACCAGTAAAGAATATGCTGCCATGACCCCTTTTCTTCATATATTTAGCAGCCTCTCTTCCGGTTAAAAAGCCTGCAAAGGCTGCCATCTCCCAAACTTTTTTATAAACTCTTGATGTAGTCTCTACTATTGGGTAGTAAACATTGGCGCCTGGATTAAAGACAACAACATCTATTGGTGCAACTGTTGATTCTATTTCTTTAAATAAATTAATTACAGCCTCTTCGTCACGAGCATCAACTCCAAAGCCTTTGGCATAACCACCTTCAGCTGAAATTTCCCCACATAAAGCTTCTAATTTTTTGACACTTGTTGGTCTTCGAACGGGGCAAACTTTATATCCATGAGATGCAAATTTTTTTGTTATAGCAGATCCAGTGGCATCCCCAGCACCTATGATAACTGCGGAAAACTTTGATAAATCTTTCATAAAAGTGTTTAATATTTTTATCCCACTTTACAAAATTGCAGGTGAAAATGAAAGTAGACTTTATCTTTGATGTGGCCAGCCCGAATGCTTATATGGTATATAAGATTCTTCCTGAATTTCAAAAAAAGACTGGGGCTGAATTTGATTATATTCCATGCTTATTGGGTGGAATTATGCACCTAACTAATAATAAACCACCCTTTGTGGCTTTTGCTGAAGTGGAAAATAAAATGAAATATCAGCAAGTTGAGATGACTAGATTTATAAAAAAACACTCGCTTAATGATTTTAAATTTAACTCAAACTTTCCAATGAAAACCATAAATATCCAAAGAGGTTTAATTGCAGCAAAAGAATTAGATGTTTTTGAAGCTTATCTAGAATGTATTATTTCAGCGGTTTGGGAAAAAAATCTAAATATGGCAGATGATGAAACGCTATATAAAACAATAGATGAGGCTGGTTTAGATTCAACCAAATTTCAAGAAATTATTACCTCGCAAGCTTGCAAAGACAAACTAATAGAAAATACTCAAAGTGCTGTTGATGCTGGAGTTTTTGGTGTGCCAACATTCATCTATAAAGATGAAATATTTTTTGGTAAAGATCATCTTGATCAACTTGAAGACGCATTAAAAGCATAAATTAAGAACTTTACAGTATAAAATCAATCTAATTAGAATAAAGGTTGTTGTGTGAATAAAAAAAATTATTTTTGTATTGTTTGTATTGGGTTATTTGCTTTACCCGAAAGTCTCTATGCTGGAGTAAGAGATCATTTAATTGAGAATACTACAAACAATCTATCTTGTTATAGCTACAAACCTTATCTTGGCAACATTAGCAACACTAAAGACTTTGATATTAACTCAACTGAGTTTGAGCTTACTAAAAGCAACAAGCTGATCTTAAATGGAGATGTGGTACTTGATTTTAATGAAGGGTTGCTCAAATCAGGTAGTGCAATAATTGATAGAGAAAAAAATATCATTGAGTACGCAAATGATGGCTATATTACTTTAAGCAACGGGCTTTTCTCTTCAAAAAGTGGTTTATTTGATCAAGCAAATAAAACTCTATTTTTAACAAAGGGTGAAATGTTTATTCCTGATAGGAACCTCATAATTTCATTTGATGAGCTTTCAGGGGGTGTTGAAAGTGACATGAACATAGCTGGCGCCTCTATTACTTCTTGTGGCGATCCTTCACAGGGATGGTCCTTGAATGCTAAAAGTCTAAATATTGATAATGTATCTAAAAGAGGTTTGGCAAAAAATCTTACATTAAAATTATTTAATAAAAATGTTTTATACCTTCCATGGATTCCATTTTCTATATCATCAGAGCGAACTAGTGGCTTTCTTGAGCCATCTCTCTCTTATTCATCAGATGGATTAGATTCATCTATTCCGTATTATAGGGTTCTTTCTAGCTCATCTGACCTAACTATTGCTCCAAGAATGATTGCAAGTAGAGGAACTGGTTTAGAGTTCAATATAAGAAAGGCACATAATAAAAAATTTATAAGAAATTTAGACTTCATATATTTAAGTAAAGATAAAGAATTCTCGAGAGAGTTTGAAGAAAAAAAAGAGAGTAGATGGGCATACTCATTAGAAGATAGCTTTGAATATAAAAATTATATTGGGTATTTGGATTGGTCAAAATCGTCAGATCAGATGGTTCTTAGAGATATTCCTGGAGAAAATGTATCTATAGGCAATCAGCGGTCAGAGAATTTACCTCAAACTCTATTTTTTAAAGCCAGTTATTCTAATTTAGATATTTCATTAAAACATGAGGGTTATCAAAGCCTGAATCCTATTCTTACAAATGGATATAAAAAATCACCTGAGGTAAATGTCAACTATAAACGAAATATTGATCAATTTAATGTCTCTTATCGAATGAATTATGCAAAGTTTGATGCTGATCTCATTCATGGGTATTTTGGCTACAAAACAATGGGTGGATATATTTATAGAGATGACAATCCTATCGAGGGCTCAAGGATATATTCATCATTCAATATAGAAAATGAGAAAATTTATAAAAATTTAAAAATATCATCAGAGTTTGGCTTTAAGAATATTGCTTATGACATTAAAAACAGCATGATGGATGCAAGCGATGTAACTGTGCCAAATGCGTTGGTGAAATTAAGCTCCTCTTTTTTCAATTCATCAAATGGTTCAGTCAAGATAATTGAGCCTAAATTAGTTCTAGGTTACGTTGGTTATGAAGACCAGATTAATAATCCTGTCTTTGATTCAGATGAGCTATCACCCAATAATCAGCTTTTTAACAATCATAGATTTTCTGGACTAGATAGAATTGGAGACCAAAAATTTTATACAGTCGGATTAAGTTATCAAAAAATAGTCTCAGGGATGAAAAAGGTAAAGGTGGACATATCCAAGAAGATGTATCTTGAGGACAGAAAGGTATGGCTTAATCCAATGACAGAAATGAATATGTCAACAGGCATGACTATGCATGCAGAGCCAATAGTAGCTATGGCTAGCTTTATGCCTAATAAGAACTCAATGATTATGATGTATGGAGGATTAGATAAAGAGACTGATTCAATGATGTTAGGTGGATTGAATTTTAAGAAGTCATTTGCAAAGGGTTCGGTTGGTTACTCTAGAAGATATAGAAGAATGGCTGGTAGTTTTAATGTAGAAATGGATTATTCTGAGACATTTGCTGCTTATAAGATTACTCAGAATATAGACCTGCTAGCTAAATTAAAAAGAGATCATGCCACAGACATAAATATAGAGAGCTTAGTAGGATTGAAATATCAGAACTGTTGTATAGGTGTTCAACTTACTTTTTCAGATAAAGAGCTATCAAAATATATAGGCTTTGATAGTAATCAGAATTATCAATATCTAGACAATGCATGGAATAATATAATCAATATTGAAAACAAAAGTAGGATTAACCTTAGCTTTGAATTAAAAGGGTTTAACTCTTCCTTTGATAAAATGAGCAGATTGTTTAATAATTCGCTTCTAAATTACTAATTCATTATGAAACTAACTAAACTTTTATTCATTCTTTTAATATCTTTCCCATCAATTTCTAAGATTGAAACATTAGATAGAATAGCTGTAATTGTTGATGACGGCGTTTTGATGGAATCTCAAATAGATTTTGCTCTATCAGAAATCATAAAACGATATGATCAACAAAATATTCCTAAGCCCTCAATAGAGGTCTTGAAAGAGCAAACTATAGAGAAGCTAATTGTTGATGAGTTACAGCTACAAATGGCTGAAAGAGCAGGAATAAGAATAAGTGACACTGAATTAAATAATACAATTGCTAGAATAGCCTCAAGCAATGGAATGACTTTGGAGCAATTTATCTCTTATCTCTCAACTGAAGGTGAGTCCTATGATGTTCTTAGAGAGAATGTGAAGAAAGAAATGACCATTCAAAGAATTCAAAGAGGTCGAGTTGGTTCAATGATCAATATTACTGACAAGGAATTTGACGCATTTCTTGCAACAGATGAATCTCTAAAAGAGCTGGAGCCAGAACTTCAAGTTAGACAAATTTTAGTTAAAAGCTTAGATAAGGCAGAAGAAATTATTACTAGCATTGAAGATGGTTCAGATTTTAGTGAACTAGCAAAAGAATTTTCAATTAGTGCAAATGCCTCCAAAGGTGGAATAATGAATTGGAGAAAGATTTCTGATATGCCAACTTTGTATGCAGAAGCACTTAGTGATTTAGATGTTGGTCAAAGCTCTTCTGCATTGGAAAGCGGAGCAGGTTTCCATATTCTCAAAGTTGAAGATAAGCGCGGAGATTTTGTTAAATACGAAGATCAGTGGTTGGTGAGACACATCCTCCTCATGCCATCAGAAATTAGAACTTTAGGAGAGACCAAAGAAGAGTTAATAGATATTAGAAATAGGTTGTTAGATGGTGAAGATTTTGGAGATCTTGCAAAGGAATATTCAGAGGATCCTGGTTCTGCATTGAAAGGTGGTGAATTGGAATGGATGGGGAAAGGTATTACAGCTGCTGAATTTGAGAAAACATTTACAACCCTAGAAATAGGAATTATTTCAGAAGTTTTTGAGACCGAGTTTGGGTTTCACTTTCTTGAGGTTCTTGGAAAGCGAAATAAGGATATGACAAAGGATGCTATTGAGAACAGAGCATTTAATATTCTTTACTCCAGAAAATATGATGAAGAGCTTGAAAATAGTCTTCGTTCAATGCGTGCCGAGGCTTTTGTTGAAATTAAAGATTTAGATTGAAGAAAGTAGTATATTCCCCAGGCGAACCCTCAGGCATTGGCATTGATCTAATTATAAAACTTAGCAATTCTAAGCAATGGGAAGCATTGAACATACCTGTGTTGACTCTTTCTGATCCAACCCTTTTAAACGAAAGAGCTAAACTAATTAATCAAAAGATAAAAATAGAAAATATTGAAAATATTGAAAATATTGACCTAAATAAAAAAGGTATCATTCAAAATCTTTCTGTTTCTAGATGTAAAAATACAACCCCTGGAAAGTTATATAAGGCCAATGCGAATTATGTTTTAAAAATCCTAGACTATGGAATCAAGCTGGCTGAGGAATCTAATAGAACAGGGCTGGTTACTGGACCAATTAGTAAAGAAAATATTATTAAGATTGATGAAAATTTCACTGGGCATACAGAAAGAATACAAGAGCTTACTGGAAGTAAAGATGTTCTTATGCTCCTTGCTTCTAAAAAACTAAGAGTTGCATTGGTTACAACTCATGTTCCATTAAGTGCTGTTCCTGGTCTTATTGATGAAAAAATCATAATGGATAAAGCCATAATTCTTCATAGTGAATTAAAGAAAAAATATAAAATAAAAGACCCTAAAATTACGATGCTTGGTCTAAACCCGCATGCAGGGGAAGGTGGAAAGATTGGAACAGAAGATGCTGAAATATTAATTCCTGCAGCTAAAAAACTGAGAAAAATTGGAATAGATATATCTTTCCCAGTTTCTGCTGATACTGCTTTCACTGGTGATGTATTAAAAAAAACAGATGCTTACCTGGCGATGTATCATGATCAAGCTCTTCCCGTACTAAAGGCCTTAAGTTTTGGGAAAGCTATAAATATAACCCTGGGAGTGCCAATCATTAGGACATCAGTAGACCATGGAGTTGCTTTAGATGTTGCTGGTAAGGATGGATCAAATTTCTCATCTCTTTTGGAAGCATTTAAAGCCGCAAAGAAACTAATTAAATGATAGATAGAAAAACTCGAAGAAAATTTGGTCAAAATTATCTAAAAGATCCTGCGGTATTATTTGAAATGGGCGAAGCTATAAGCCCAGCAGTAGGGGATCATTTTTTTGAAATTGGGCCTGGCATGGGGGCATTAACAAAAACCATAAATAACGATGGAGTCAATATATACGCAATGGATGTTGATCCAATGAATATAGACTATTTGAAAAAAAAGATTGTTGGGCCAGCTAATTTAAACTTTAAATTAGATGATGTTATGACAACCGATCTAGGATTTCTAAAAAATAAGACTTACAGGGTGATTGGAAACCTCCCCTACAACATCTCAACCCAGATCATCTTAAAATTACTGGATTATTATTCAAATATTCATGACATGCATTTTCTTGTTCAAAAAGAAGTTGCTGAAAAAATTGCGAGCACACCATCGAGTAAAGATTGGGGAAAGCTAGCTTTAAAAATTGGATCTTTGTTTTCATGTCAAATTCTATTTGATGTTCCTCCAGATGCTTTTGATATAAAGCCAAAAGTTAATTCAAGCTTTATTAGGCTCAGTCCAAAAAGTGATTTGAATATTTCAGCATCAGAGAAAAGTAAACTATTTAAAGTTATAGATATGGCGTTTGTATCTAGGAGAAAAAATATTAGAAATAATTTAAAGAGCTTTAATTTAGATTGGTCAAAAATTGGTGTAGATCCTACTAATAGGCCTGAAGATTTATATTTAAAAGATTTTCTAAATATATCCAAGAAATTAGAATATTGAGATGGCTCATTATGTAATAGGAGATGTTCAAGGCTGTTTTAATGAGCTGGAAGCACTAATCTCTAGGTTTAGATTTGATCCAAATAAGGATAAAATAATTCTTGCTGGCGATCTAGTAAATAGGGGTGAAAATTCTTTAGGTGTTCTTGATTTTTGCCTCAAATACAAAGATTCTACTCATGCAGTTCTTGGTAATCATGATTTTTATTTGATGCATTTAATCGCCTCAAATGGTGATGATGAGCATCTTCAAGAAATACTAAATTCTCCTAATTTAGATAAGTTCTACGAATGGTTAAAACAATTGCCTTTATTTAAAGAGATAAAAATAAATAAAACAAACGAGAGTTTTTATATTTCTCATGCAGGCCTACCCTTCTTCTGGAGTTTTGAGGATGCACAAATTCACTCTGATGAAATTTCTTTTTATTTAAAGAATCATACAACTGAATTACTTGAGAATATTTGGGGAGATATTCCAGCCAAATGGTCTAATGAACTTTCTGGTTATGACAGGCTTAGGACAGCTATAAATTACTTTACTAGAATGCGCTTTATGGGTATTGATGGCGCCTTAGATTTAACCCATAAAGATGCAAATTCAAAAAAAGACTTATATAAATGGTTTGACCTTACTCATAAAAATTTGAATGATAATGAATATATAATTTTTGGTCATTGGGCATCTATAGAAGGAAAGACTGGATTGGAAAATATAATTGGATTGGACACCGGGTGTGTATGGGGCAAGAAACTTACAGCCATAAGGCTAGAAGATAAAAAATTGTTCTCAGTGGATAGATATGAAAGTTTATAAAGTTGGAGGCGCAGTAAGAGATAAGATTCTTGGTATTAAGCCGGTTGATAATGATTGGGTTGTGGTTGGAAGCTCACCAGAAGAAATGGTATCAAGCGGCTTTAAACCAATTGGTAAAGATTTCCCAGTATTTCTCCACCCTGAAACCAATGAGGAATATGCTCTAGCAAGAACTGAGAAAAAAGAGGGTTATGGTTATCAAGGTTTTAATTTTTACTTTGGTAAAGACGTTTCTTTGGAAAAGGACTTATCTAGAAGAGATCTTACAATCAATGCTATTGCTGAGGATCAAAATGGAGTATTAATAGATCCTTACAATGGCATCAATGATATTGAGAACAAAATATTTAGACATGTTTCTTCGGCTTTTTCAGAAGATCCTTTAAGAGCAATCCGTGTTGCTAGATTTAAATCATACGAACATCTTAATGAATTTAATCTTGCATCAAATACAAATTCCGCCCTTAAAGAAATAGTTGAATCTGAGGAAATATCAAAACTTTCAATGGACAGACTATGGTCTGAAATTAGAAAAGCTCTTCAGAATACTCATTCTTCTGACTTTTTTAGGATGCTTGTTGATTTTAAAATGCATAAATATTTTTTACCAAACCTAAAAAAAGCTGAATGCATAACAACTAAAAATGAAAAAATTAAGTGGGCAGAGTTACAGCAAAAAAATAATTTTGTTTTAGGTGGAAAGCTGCCTATACCAAATGATTTTTCAGGTATAACCAATACATTAAGACTGATATCTAAGTTAGATAAAAATAATGAGATAAATCAATTAATTGAATTGGTTCAAGAAATAAATTTCATAAGAAATGAAGAGGCAATTAAAGAGCTTTGTGAACTTCCTGCTCTTGATATCTCTCACTCATTTATAGGAGATATATTAACTGAATTAAAAAAGATTGATTTTTCGGTTTTAAAAGAAATTGATGCTGATAAGATTAATGAAGAAAAAAATAAGATGTTCCATATGGCATTGATGAAAATTTTATAAATTATGAATAAAACAATTTTAATTACTGGAGCTGCTAAAAGAATTGGAAAAGAGATTGCTGTAACCTTCTCCGAAATGAATTGGAATGTAATTATTCACTATAATTCATCTCACAAGGATGCAGAGGAACTTAAAAATCTTATTAACAAAAAGAATCCAGATAGCGCAAAAATAATTCAAGCAAACCTTGATAATGATGATGATGTTGAAAGAATGATATCTGAAGCAAAGAGATGTTTTGACACAATTGATATGCTTGTTAATAACGCTTCTACCTTTTACCCAACCCCGATTGATGATGCTTCAAAGGATGATTGGGATAAACTTATTGGCTCCAACCTCAAGGGCCCACTTTTCCTGATAAAAGGATTAAAAAGTAATTTAAGTAGCTCTAATGGCTCAATTGTTAACATTACTGATAGTAATTTAACCAAGGGGGTCGCAAATTTCTCTGTATACACGGCTGCAAAAGGTGGACTAGAATCATTGACTAAAGCTATGGCCAGAGAATTAGCTCCCAATATAAGAGTTAATGCAATTGCTCCAGGAGCAATGCTTGAACCCCCGGGGGTTTCATGGGATGAGGAATACAAAGCAAATGTAGAAAATAAAATCCCTCTTAAGAGAATGGGGTCTGAAAAAGACATTGCAAATGCGGTCAAATTTCTAGTTGATGCTAATTATATTACTGGCCAGA
>Ga0315315_10000371_pt1 | contig 36942 bp, 35 predicted proteins | sample M140m3416metaG_FD_203699 | JGI IMG/M metagenome (GOLD analysis project Ga0315315, IMG submission 203699) | Ammonia-oxidizing marine archaeal communities from Monterey Bay, California, United States - M1 40m 3416 | ecosystem: Environmental > Aquatic > Marine > Intertidal zone | place: USA...
GGTGGACTTGTTTCGATGGTGGTGATAGTTATTCATGGCATAATCACAGTCAGTTTTTTCTTATAGCGACTTATTATGTAGCTAACGAATCTGAACATAGCCCTATAGCATTTAGAAATCCTATGGGTAATTTAATTGAAGCCTGGCTACCTGGCAAAATGACAGGTGTAGACACGGAAGTTATTATTAAACCTCAAACAGGAGATTTAATGATATGGCCTGCCTGGTTAGAACACTTTGTATATAATAAAACATTATGGGACTTAGAAAGACATAATGATCCAGATGCAAAGTTTCATAGAGGTGGTAATTTTAACAAAGCAGTAGCAGGTGTAGATACAATAAATACACCGTACGATACTATAAGAAAGAGTATCACAATAAACTACATGAAACCAGCAGAATTGTTTGGTTACATGGTAAAATATTTAGAAGGTAAAAATGAATAGAGAAGCAGTATTTGAACAACTAAAAATAGACGAAGGAGTAGTAAATGAAATCTACCTTGACCACCTCGGTTATCCCACATTTGGAGTCGGTCACCTTGTCCTCGAAAGTGACCCGGAATTCGGAGGGGCAGTTGGAACACCAGTTACTGAAGAAAGAGTCAGGACGTGTTTTGAAAGAGACCTTGATATTGCCGTTGGAGAGTGTGAACTATTATACGAAGATGGGATATTTGGAAACTTACCAGACGAGGTCCAGCAAATCTTGGTTAATATGATGTTCAACATGGGAAGAACTAGATTATCTAAATTTAAGAAAATGCACGCAGCAATACTAGAAAGTGATTGGAAAACTGCTGCAGTAGAAGGAAGAGATAGTCGTTGGTATAACCAAGTTACTAAACGTGCTGAAAGATTAATGGTAAGACTAGAACAAGTCTAAACGATTTTATAATTATTTAATACTCTAGTCATACTAGAGTCTAGTGGGAACCTAGAATTAGCTTTCATTATAGCAGCAATAGCTTGAGAACTATCTCCACCGCCCGTTACAGTTGGTCCGCCAATATTAATAACTGGTTGATTTGCAGCCAATTCTAATCCATCAGATAAGTCTGTCATATTGCCTATTGCATCCGCTGTGGGGACTGTATCTACTTTAGCTTGTCCTGTAACAGCGTCTGTAGTCATACCAACATTTCCTGATGTATTCATTGCAACTTTTTCCATTGTTGCTTCTGTATTTCTCTTTTGATCTTGTAAGTCCTCTAGGAAACTAATATCATCTGCTGATAAATCATCACCTTCTTCTGAGAGTAGTGATTGAATATTTTTATCAGTTCCTACTTCTTTCATCTTTGCTCTATTAATTTTAGATTCGCCAAAAATAACTTTTTCAAATGCACCATCGATCTCTAATTTTTTTACTTCTTTTTCTGCATCGTTTGTTGTAAACGCATCAGCAATGGCTGTGCCTGCGGAAGATGCTGCTACATAACCAACTCCTGCACCTACAACACCACCTACAACAGTTCCAACAGGTCCCGCAAATGTACCTAATGCTGCTCCTACTTTAGCACCCGCAATTGCTCCTGCTGTTCCTGTAGCAAATCCAGATACATTCTCCGCTCTATCAGCATCAGCGCTGTCCTCAGAATACAGTTCTCCTGTTCTAGTATCAATAGCGGTTTCATCTCCTGCTTGGGCTCTTTCTAATAAGTCCCTTTGTTCCATATCATCTTTAACTCTGAAACCCGCATCTAGTGCAATGGCTCCTACACCAAGAGCTCTTCCTGCAAATCTAGCAGCTTTAGATAATCCACTTGGCGGTTTAACATCGTCTGCTACATCTGTTACAGTCTTTGTCATGTTTTGTATTGTTTGTCCTTGTGGACTATTAGTAGGGAACCATTTACCTGACTTAGCTTGAACTGATGGGACACCTTTAGGAGGTGTTGTAAATCCTCCTCTAGGAACTTTAACATTTGTCGGAGGTTTGCCTGGTCTTGTTGTTACCTGTGGTGTACGAGTCCTGACATTTCTTGGAGTCCTAGTTTGTGGAGTCCTAGTTTGTCCTGGCCTCATTGGTGGGCCCATTGGCATATCCATACCTCCACCACCTTGCATATCTGCAAGTAGATCTCTTATTTCTTCTAGAACCTCTAATTGTTTTTCTTGTATTGATTCTGTGTCTTGTCCTGTTCTTGATCCTACTAATGCCTTTCTAGGATCAATCTTTTCAGGATCACGTTTTTGAAAATCTTCTCCTTTTAAAAACGCCTCTAAACTATCGCTTACACTCTTTTGATCTTGCCTGGATACTTCGCCTTGTATTAGTTCTTGTTTTTCTTTCTCATTTATGTCATCTTGAGATGTAATCATTTGACCGAATTTACTATTATTTAACTTGTCAATAAATCCACTCATCAATCCGCCTGCAGCACCTTTTGCTGTAAAGTCATCACCTTGGCTAATATTAAACATCTCTTTAAAGTTTTGACCAGAAAAGAATCCTTGATTTTGTGTTCCTTTCATTAGTGCGTCTGTATCTAAACCACTATTAATACCTGTTCTTTGTTCGTACGCAGCTAGTTTTGCTATTTCATCTTTTGCTTCTTTACTATCACCTGATGTCTCTTGTTTTCTTGTAGCTTCTAATACTCGATTTATTCTTTTAACTAGGTCGCCTTCACCTTCTTTGTCTCTTAGTATTGCTTGTTCTAATGCAGTTGAATCTGCTTGTGCCATTAATTTTAAGTTAGCGGACGCTCCGCCTTTTATAGCATCAGATGATATTTTTGTGGGCATTATATTACCCATTACTTGCGCTAAGCCCTGTGCTCTAGCTCCTGTTTCTTGTGGACGACTATCATTTCCGGGTATGTTATCAGGATCATTATCAAAAGGTTCGCCACCACCGGTGTCTCTTACACCACCTTCTACTTTTCTGTGTAGGCTATCTAGACTAGCTTCTATTCTTTTACGACTTTCCTTAGCACCTTTGTTGTGCCTTTGTTCTTGCTCAATACCTTTTGTATTGGCCTTCGCAACTTCATCAAGCTTTCTATCAGATTCACGTCTTTGTAACATATCCCCAACCTGTGTAATGTTAAGGATTTTATTACTCTTTGCGTGTCCCTCAATGTCCTCTATTTTTGACGCAATATCTCCAGCAAAATTACCTAAATCTTCTTTAGTTTCCGAATGAAGTTTCCTAAGATCTTCATTATCGGTTGCATCTGATATTGCCTTTTTTATGTCCTTTTCGTCCATTTACTTTATCCGCTTTGTTTCGCTCTCGCTTGTGACCTCTCGGCCTTTTTATTTAAATGTTCTACTAAATATGTTATATAAACTTCTCTTTCCCAAGGCATCATATTCTCCAACTCTGTTAAACTATAATTATGTTCTTGCATTAACAAAAAATTTGTCTTATAGTAGTTTTCAAGATTCTCCTGAGAAAGAGTCATGCGAAAAAATGTTCTGCACCATTAATGTTAATTGTATTATCAGTATCACATTCAGGACACTTATAATTAACCTCATGTGACATCATTGGCATACTGTCAAAATATTCTAACATCTCATTGTATGCCGCTACCGGTAAACTATCTATAAATTGTTCAATTTCTTCTGGTGTTTCATCTTCTACAGTAATAGTTTCTTCTCCTACTGTTACAGATGCTAGACATGCTTTAATATAATCAAACATATCGCCTGAACCATTTACAGTATCATTGACAGTAGGGTATTTTAATTGTAATACAATACCTCCATCTAAATCTAATCTACCTGTTTTCATTTCTCCCACAATATCCAAATCTTCTAACTTTAATTCATAAGGAATTTTGTGTTCACAGTTTCCACAAATTAAAGTGAATTGCTGTGTTCCTGTTACAGACTTTTCTTTACAACGTATGAACAAATGTTGTAAATCAAACATTGTAATTTTGCCTGCGTCCACTTTTCCAAATGAACAATTTTGTACTACTGTTTTACAAGCTTGTACCATATCTTCGAATTGTCCGCCCTCATTTGCTAACATAAGAACTTTCTCTTCCTTTACCAACCATGGTCTAAAAGTAAAGCGCTTTCCTGTCGACGGTACCTTTAATTCAAATGTTGGCGTATCAATTTTTGGTAATGCCATAATTTTCTCCTATAATATATCTCTATGTGCCACCTGATCCATTTTGTAATTTTGGATCTTGATTCTTTTCTTTATTTTGTTTTTCCTCTTCCGAACCTCTAAACAGATTTAATACCCAATCTCTTACAGCTGTTCTTGTGGAGTTTTCTTCTGCTCCGCCTGTAGGATTAAAGTTATCGGGTTTACCAATGCCTACTGTAATAGCAGTAGACTCCCAATATGCTGCTGAGACAATAAGTGTTGCTCTAGCTATGCCAGAGTTACCCATTGACAACGGTATAAGGTTAAGGACTTTGGGTGTAACTTCATGTAATACCCATGCTTTTCTGTAACGATCTTTCATGTCTAAAGATGCAATTGTAACTCTACCCCAAGTATCTGCTGGGTATGCAACTTGTTTGGATGTAGGATCTACACAATGTGCCATCCATCTTTCAAACTGTTCTCTTAATCTCCAATCAACATCACAATAAAAAGTTAAATTGATTTCGTTACCTAAGAACCCTATATTATTGTTTCTGTAATGTGTCCAGGGTCCTAAATTAAATTCTTTGTTTGTTAATACCATACCAGGTATTTGGACTTCTTCACAATATATGGAAAAGTCACTTACTAATTCTCTATCGCTTTTTCCTTCGCCTGACATTGAGGGAGGAAACGATACCTGTACCTCAAATCTTTCTGAACGTGCTAATTGCCTACGTCTGATTTCAGACATAAACGAAGTAGCGTCCCAACGCTGATTACCTAACTGGGTAACTGGTCCTTCTATTTCTTCATCGCCTACTTTTACTGAAGGTCTTTTTAAATCAAACCATCCCATTATAAACTCCCCATACCTACACTAGGTTTTTTCTTTCTTTGTTCTTCTAACATTGTTTTTCTATAAACAGTTCTATCTGTTGCTCCGGTAAATTGTTGAGTTGGTAAAAATACTGCTGAACGCCAATGTATTGGATTTACCTTATAAAATCTACTTGTAACCTGACCAAAAATATATTTTTTAACAGCATTTTTAATCTGCGGAAATTGTGAGTATCGTTTTACAATTTGCCAGCTAGCGTTTAATTGTGCTTTTTCATCAGTAAGTTTTTCCGTTGTTTCTCTTAATGCCCCTAAAACTTCTGCTCTAAATAAGGGCGGTAAATAATGTAAGTTTATACCACTAAATCCTCCTATATTAGGAAGTGGCTCTATAATTATTGATAAAGGAAATTTATCATAATAAGGTAAAGTTTCTGCGTGTTTAGCATCGTATGTAAACATCATCATATTACCTGAATCAATACTTGTTTCAAATGAACCTAAGTCAGAACTAAAAACTGATTGAGGACTATTTACTCCATCAGCAAATTGCCTAACTGCGTTGATATACCAGCGATCTGAACGTTCTACATCGCCGGCTTCAAGTCTAATCTGTCTGAACTCGTTGGTTGCCATGTAAGTATTTATAAGTTAAATGCCAAGTTCTTTTTCAGTTACAAGCATAAAAGTTAAATTCTTTTCTTTACAAAATATCTCTGCTGACTTCCATTTTGCCTCATTTACAGCATAATTAGCAACTTCCTGTAAATACCTTTTTGTTTTTCTTCTTTTTTCTGGGGGCTTTGTAAAGCGTTTGGGTTTAACTTCTATTAGATATGCTTTCTTATGACCGGTTTTATCAGTTACTTCTACATAAAAGTCTACGAAATATTTGTGTATTCTGTTATCCATAGGGTTACGATAAGGTATCGCTATTTCCTCTGATACCCATCCTGTTACGGATTCATTCTTATCACACCAATTCATAAACTTTAGTTCGTAACTTGAACGATAAGTTATATTCGTGACATTACCTAAATATTTAGAATAATTTTTAGGTATGAACTTTCCTTTATATATTTCTTTAGCGTAGACCATATAAATAAAGTATTAACTAGAGGTATTTATAGTACAATGACTAAGAACATTAGAGACGGCGGTCAAGGTTCAGGAGGCCCAACTGATGGTTGGAAACGAACTAATGACGCACAATCGGGCAGAGAATTAGGAGGACCCGGCGGTGAAAATGTCGCATACCCATCAGGAACAGGACGAGGAGCAGATTTAGGAGCGCTTGCAAGTGTTTATCCTCAAGACTTATTCCAAGGTAATCAAATTAATGCAGTAGGTTTCTATATAATATCTAAAAAGAAGTTAGGTTCAGGCGAATCAAATAGAGGTGTAGCACTATCAGGTGCAGGATCAACCAAAGCAGGTGTAAATGCCAAAGCAGCAGCAGATAATTATTTGGCAGATTATTTTAAAGGCGATAAAGAAAGCGCAAGTGAAGGTAACAGAGCAGATGCAGACACATTCGGATCTGTTGCAACGGGTGCTTTTGGAGCGGCAGCATTATCAGTAGTTGCTTCAGGTTCTCAAATAGGAGACGCATTTTCTACTACACAAAAAGCAATAGGTACAGGTATTGGTGTAGCTGCGGGTGTTGCAATGATTAATCCTTCAACAAGTAAACTATTCAGAAGTAATGTTGGAGAATTTACATCTCAAGGAATATACTTATATGTTCCGCAATCAATTATAACTGCTTACCAGGCCAACTATGATGAAACAGAATTGGGTATGGCAGGTATGCTAACAGGCGGTTTAGATTTTAACATGGCAGAATTAGGAGAAGCATTAGGATCAGCAGGTAGAGGACTAATAGGTTCAGCTGCCAACTTACCTAGAGCTTTAGGAGTAAATGCAGACTTTGCATCAGCATTACAAGCAACAAGTAAATTAGCGGACAACCCATATAAAGAACAATTATTTAGAAGTATGGGATTTAGGAAGTTTAGTTTTCAATATATTTTCTCTCCTAAAAATGCTGATGAAATGACACAAGTAGAACAAATTATTAAAATATTTAAATTTCATATGCACCCGGACGCGTCTCCCGAAAGTGTATTTTTACAATATCCATCAGAATTTGTAATTGAGTTTTTAAGAACAGAACCTGGAAAACCACCCCCGCCCGCTGAAGACGCTAATGATAATACTGAAGAAGATGGAGATAAAGAACCACCTACACCGCCAGCAAATGAGGTAGTTAGAAATCCTAACTTGCCTAGAATAGCAAACTGTGCTTTAACTAATGTAAAAGTTACATACGGACCAGATGGTTTCTTTACAACATTTAAAGGCTCAGGTGGTAAAGCAACAGAAATAACAATGGAACTTCAATTTACAGAACTCGAAGTTCTTACAGGCGAACATATTAAGGCAGGATTCTAATGTATTTTAAATATTTCCCAAAAACAATGTACTCATATACAAAAGCTGGAAAGAAAGAATTCACAGCGGTAACAGATATATTTAGAAGAGTTATTGTAAACCAATTTATACCTGACGCATCTAGATTAAGAAAACATTATGTGGGAGATGGAGATACACCAGAAATTTTATCACATAAATTATATGGAACAACAGATTATCATTGGGTAATATTATTAATTAATAACATTGTAGACGTGAACAAAGAATGGCCTTTAGCACAAGAAGACTTAGTAACATATTGCGAAGACAAATATGGAGTTAATAATATTAAAGACGTACATCATTACGTCCTAGCATCAGACGATACAATTATTGTAGATTGGGATGCTGGTTTAGTGTCAAATGGAACTTACAAAGAAGTTACCAATTTTGAATATGAGGAAAATTTGAACGAGGAGAAAAGACAAATATTAGTCTTAGGAAGTGAATATATATTCAGTATAAAATCTCAGTTCAAAAAATTAATTAAGTAAGGTTAAATAATGGAAAAGGAAGTAATCCAGAAAGTTGGTCAATACGAAGTAGAGGAATTCTCAATTAAAAATAACTATGGTGCTGATGCAGTAATCTTAAGTAACTTCATGGCAGAAATGGTTATATACGAAGATATTTTTGCTCCTTATATGCACGGAGTAATTACAATAGCAGATTCAAAAGACCTTATTAATGATTTAGGTATACACGGCGGAGAAACAATTAACATTAAATTTAGGTCAACAAGTTTAGATGATGATCCCGTAAATATAATTAATAGAAGTTTTATTGTTTATGGTATCGCTAATAGAGGTATGGTAAATGATAGACAACAAGTATATGATTTAAAATTTGTATCGCCTGAGGGTTACGATGACCAATCAAAACCTTTAAGTGGAACGGTATTGTTAGAATTAAAAACAGGTGCAAAAGATATATTTGATATGAGGTTATCAGGAAGACCTAGAACAGAGGACGGAGCAAGCAACGAATTAACAGTTAATGAAGAACCAGAAGCCTCAGAAATAGCATACATTTCTAATACATGGACACCATTACAAAACATAATGTATCTTACAAAACTTTGCAGAAATGGCGCCGGAGTTCCTGATTATCTTTTCTTTGAAACTAACAAAGGATTTTATTTTAATTCATTATCTACAATGATAAATGACCAAGCAGAAAGTCCTTTTGATCTTTATTCATATGTACAAGAAGGTCAACCACCTGTAAGTAAAGAGGGAGAATCTTTAACAAACAATCTTTTCCCTGACAATCCTGGTTACTCACAGTTTAATGAAATAGAAATACCTAGAACAATAGATGTTTTAGAAGGACAAACGTCAGGACAATATGCAAGTAATACAATAATGGTAGATTTCTTTAGTAAAGAAAAACAAATCATTACATCTGATATAAGATCAGACATGGCTGTATTAACAAAAACAGATGCGGGTTTAGGAACTCCTGCTTATGTTCCTCGTAATTCATTACAAAAAACAACAATGATGTATGGTAATTCTATACTAAATACACAAAACAAAGCAGGATTTGGTGTGTTAGATGGAGAATATGTACAAGGCTGTGGAGGTTACGCATATAGTGCAGCATTTAGAAAACAATATCTTTATTCATTTAAAGATTATTCTTTTGAAGTAACAGTTCCTGGAAGAACAGATATAGAAGCCGGAAGACTTATTAAAGTAGTATATCCAAGAGGTATAGAAAAAGCGGCAGCGGAAGATGAAGAAGATACTTTAGATCCTGTATTAAGTGGCAATTATTTAATTACAGCAATTGCTCACAGATTTAAACCAACAGATTATACAATGAATATGAATATAGTTAAAAATGGATTGTTACAACAGGCGGGACCAGTAGAGGACGATGCGAATATATCGTATGGAGGATAAATTATGACAACAAATATTGATAACCCTACTTTTATCTGGTGGACAGGAGTCGTAGAAGATATTGCTGACCCTTTAGAAACTGGTAGAGTAAAAGTAAGAATTTTTGGATATCACAATCCAAATAGAACAGAATTAGAAGTAAAGGAGTTACCGTTCGCTACTCCTATTATGCCAGTAAGTAATGCCGGTGTAAATGGTATAATGGAAAATCATAGTTTGGTTTGTGGATCAATGGTAGTTGGTTATTTTGCTGACGGCGAAGACGGGCAAATACCAATGATATTAGGTTCAATAGCAGGACAATATCCGTCAGGACATAAATTTTTAGATACAGGATTTGAAGACCCAAATAAAAATTGGCCCAGAGACAAAGATAAACCAGATGGATATGCTGGTAAAGGCGAACCTGATGTTTCAAGATTAGCAAGAAGAGATGCTGAAAGTCATTACAACTTAAAAAACAGAAGATCAAATAGAGAGACAGGAATATTAATAGCAAAGGCTCCTGATTTATCTGAAGACGGTTTCGGTGCAGCAGGCAATAATAGACCAGGAACTGAATACGAAAATAAAACATGGGACGAACCACATCCAAGAGGCAATCCTACAGACAATGATCCGGCAGGGGATTTTGAACCTAAGTATCCAGAAAAAGATGCAGCACCCACAGGTGATGAAACTTCCATATATCCATTTAATGTTGTCAACGAAACAAGGGCGGGTATAGTACACGAAAGAGATAACTCACCTAAAAATATTAGGATACATGAATTCCATCCTGCAGGAACATGGTATGAAATTCATAGCGACGGAAGTAAAGTAGAAAATATTACAAAAAATAATTATCAAATAGTCGCAGGTAATGATAGTGTTTTAATCAGAGGTAAATGTAACGTAACGATTGAAGGTGATTGTAATATGCTTGTAAAAGGAAACTATGTACAAGAAGTAGATGGAGATTATCATTTATCTGTAGCAGGAACTAAATACGAAAAAATTAATGGCAACCACATGAAAGTGGTAGGCACGGATCAAAACTATACAATCGCAGGAAATAGACAAGCGCGTGTTTCTAAAGATGATATGGAAACTATTACAATTAATCAAACTAAATCTGTAGGCGGAACAAAAAGAACAACTGTAAATGGTTCTGTAAAAGAAAACTATGGAAGTTTCCTAAGTACAAATATTAAAGCACATCGTATAACAGTTATTGGTGAAAATGATAAAACAACTATTGGTCAAGATTTAGTTCTAGCAGCAGGCGGTGTTTCAAAATTAATGTCAGCAAAAGACCAAGTTCTTATGACAGCTAAAAACCAATTCATACTTGTAGGTGCTAAATTTGTAGGTGACGCTGACGCTCCAATAAAAGCTAAAGGATTTGAAGACAGAGATGGAACAAATACAGATTACAAACAAGTTATTGAAGCAGAAGGTAAAATTGATACAGACGCACCAGAAATTGATATTGATGCAACAACATCAATGGAGATAGATGCTCCAGATTTAAGTATAGATGGACCGGCTGGAAATATTACATCTAATAGCGTAACATTACATACACATACACACCCGCAGAATGATGGTAATGATGCAGGTGGTGGAACAAATACAAGTGCACCAAACGCAGGATGATAGGAGATTAAATGGCAACTATTAGTAGAGGTGGAATATTACAAATTAAGGTTACCGATCCCGGCCGTGCGTTACTTAGCGGCGGCTCCAATGTAACAGGGGCAAGGTACCTCGGAAAACCTAATATCATATCAACACCTACCTACACCGAAACACGCTATGATAAAACAGGTTCTGGTGCAATATTTAAAATAGATACATCTGGTGAGGGAGCAAAAGGCGGAACACTACAAGATGACAAAATAACTATTGTAGACCCCGGAAAAAATTATAAAGTGGGTGATGTATTTGAATGTTCATCAGTAAGTTTTGGTGGACAACTATACGGTTATTTCGAAGTTACTGCAGTCAAAGAAACTCAGACAGGTTATGTTATTCCAGACAATTCAACTACGAATACCGACACGAATACGAATACCGACACGAATACGAACACGAATACTTCAACAAGTAATCCCGGTGGCATCACCGAGGAATCTCGGCCGGGCGCGACCCAGATACCTTCATTCCACTGCCCCTCTGGATATCAATACTCTGATGGGGTGTGCGTACCGTTTGCTGATCTAGGTGGTGCTGGGCCTGTTACAACAACTGGTGGTAATTCTCTAAGTAATTTATTTGCTGCCACAACAGATACGACTTATGTAGATTATATTATTACTAAGGGAAGTGGTGCGGCAATTCCAATTGATGTGCCAGAAGGGTATACAGGTTTTACACAATTAAATATAAAATTTCCTATAGGATTAAGTTTATCAGGACTACAACTTACAGCGACACTAAGTAACGGAGAATTTGGACCTCCATTAGGTAACAGTCAAGTCAGTATTAATTTTGATGAACAACCTTGGTCAGAACAAAGTAGAAAAAGATTATTACTTTATCAATCAGATGGAGCAGCACCAAGAACATCTATTTTTATTCCTACAAAAGGATTTAAAGGTTTTCTTAATTTTTATTTACACACGGCAGACGATACAAACGAAAGGTTTGAGGACTTTGATGTAACACTTAGATTACAAAAAGAAAATAGAGTTCCTACAGTCACAACTGATCCGGGACAAATGGTACCGCCGGATACTAATACACCCTCTACAGGAGGTTCAGCAAGTGGTTCTAAGGGGAATGATTTAAAGAATCTTGCTGTAGGCATAGCTGCTGGAGCAGCAGCCTTATCAGCGGCCACAGCGGCATTAGGAGGCGCAGGTGCTTGTGGTCCAGCAGCAGGATTGGCAGGACTAGCAGATGCAATTGATATAATCGATGATAAAATAGATGAATTAATTGAGGAGTCTCCGTTAGGTAAAATAAATGAATTAAAAGCAGAAGCTGAGGCAGCAATCAACGGAACTTTAGATGCTGTACAAATATTAATACCTGAAATAGGATTAGGTATTGTAGACGGGCTTATACCCGAAGAATTAAAAGGTTTACAAGATGGTATAAAAGATGTAGCAGGAATGGTATTAGCTGGTGTTGCAGCCGGTGACGCACTAGAGGCACAATTAGACCATATGAAAGATAGATTTGCTGATGTTTCACTAGGAGACTTTGATTCCTTAGATGATGTTGTATCAGCACTTAGAAACGGATCATTAGAACTAGGTAAAATATGTGAAATGATTCCTAACTTTATGCCAGATGCAGGCGGTGTAGGGTTTACACTTAAAGGAATACCAACAAAATTCCCGGAAATAGATCCCGTAGCATTCCTTAAATCAGGAAAATTACCAGACTTTCCTAAGTTTGAACTAGATTTAGATATAGAAGCTATTACAAAAGAAGCTACAGACGACTTTTTACAGTTTGATATTCCTAAAATCAGAATATAAACACGGAGACGGACTGAACCGTTATAAATACTAATATGGCAAAAGGCGAAATTTCAAGAGTATATAAGGATATAGACATGGCCTTCACGGCTAACGCTGTATCCTCTGATATAAACAAAAAATTAGACGTCAATGCAGTTAAACAATCGTTAAAAAATTTACTTTTAACAAAAAAGTATGATAGGAAATTTAACCCAACAATAGAATCACCTGTTTATAGAATGTTATTTGAAAACAGCATGGTTGTAAGACCAATGGTAGAAAGACAAATTGAGGAACTTATAGAGGCATACGAACCAAGAGCTTTTGTTGAAAGGGTAAAACTTACTGAGGATGTAGATCAGTTATATTGGAAAATAGATATCTCATATAGAGTAATCGGAGTTAATGAACCTACACAATTAGCAGTAATATTAGACAGGATAAGGTAAGATGGCGCAATTAAATGTAACAGAATTAGATTTTGATGAGATAAAAACTAACCTCAGAAATTATCTAAAAGCACAATCAGAGTTCAGTGATTATGATTTTGAAGGTTCAGGGCTTTCTCATATAATTGAACTACTAGCATATAATACACATTATAATGGTATGTTAGCACACATGATTGCAAACGAAAATTTTTTAGATACAGCGGTAAAAAGAGAATCCGTTGTTTCAATAGCACGTTCAATTGGTTATACACCAACATCTAGAATAGGAGCAACAGCAAAATTAAATATTTCTATTGTTCCAGATAGTTCATATACATCTACTTCATTAGAAATAGGTAGAGATAAAGCATTTCAAACAACAATAGACAAAGTAGTATATACATTTTATCCATTAGAATCCACAGTAGTTACAGCAACAACAGCAGGTGGCGTAGGTCCTTATTACTTATTTGGTACAGACAACGGAACAATGGGAGCAGGAAAAGGTTATTATTATCCACTTTATTTAACAGAGGCTGCAGCAGTTGCAGCAGATACAGCATCTAATCCGTCATCTCATACGCACACATTCACAGAATATCCTGGTGTTACATTTTATATGCCTAGTGCAATACAAAATCATGCTAAAACAACTTTAGGAACTTATAACTTAACAGACACAGGAGTTTCTACAAGTTCAGGACTTTCATATGGTAGATATGTAGGACAAACAGCATCATCTGCCACACAAACACAATTTAATTTCAATAGTTTAGAAGTAAAAGAAGGTGTAAGAGTATCCAATCAATATGTTGTAGATCAAAGTAACTTACAAGGACCTTTTACTATTGCTAATAAAAATGTAGACACATCAACAATAAGAGTTAGAGTACAGGAATCTTTAACTTCGTTGACAGTCGCAACATATAGTAAACAAGACAAATTCTTAAATATTAAAAATGATACAAAATGCTTTTTCATAGAAGAAGGACCAGATGGTTTATACCAAATTAGATTTGGTGATGGTGTAATAGGAAAAGCATTAACTACAGATAATATAGTTATTGTAGATTATATTGTTAGTGCAGGAGAATTAGGAAACTTTGCTAAAGCGTTTACAATGCCAACTTCTGTTTCAGGAAGTGGTGAAGTAGCGACAGTTAATTTAGCATATCAATCATCAGGTGGTAAGAGAAAAGAAAACATAGATTCAATTAGATATAACGCACCACGTTATAATGCTACAAGAGATAGAGCAGTTACATCACAAGATTACGAGGCATTAATATTAGCAAGTAATCCTAACATTGCATCTGTTTCTGTATGGGGCGGAGAAAAGAACGATCCTCCAATGTATGGTAAAGTTTTTATATCATTAAATCCACAGACAGGTTCTATTATAACAGACTCAGATAAAGACAATATAAAGACACAAGTAATTGAACCTAAAACACCTGTAGCGATACAACCAGAATTTATTGATCCTGAATTAACACATATAGGATTGGATGTAGGAATTGTTTATAATCCTAAAGTTACAACTCTTTCTAAAGGTGGTGTAGAACAAACAGTACGTTCAGCTATTGATGATTATTTCGACACAGACTTAAATAAATTAAACAAGAGTTTTTACTTTACAAAACTTCATAACAGAATATTACAAAATAGTGATTCTATAAAATCATTGAATATTGTGTTAAAATTACAAAAAAGAATAGAAGTAGAATTAAATGCTAATAAAAATTATACGGTTAAGTTTAATCAAAAATTACAACCAAGAGAAGTTTCAAGTACATACTTTAATATAACATTAGGAGATAGCACTCATAAAGTAACAATACAAGATGTTCCTGAGGCAAATGTTACAGCGCCAAATTACTCAGGATCGGGTGTTATAAATGCTGTTAAAGTAGACGGAACAGTTATTTCAGCAGTAGGAACAATTGACTACGATTCAGGAACTATAGAAATTCCTGCAGTAAAAGTAGCAGCATTATATGGAACAGAAAAAGCATTGAGAATAAATGCAAGACCACACGACACAGTATCTGATATTACTACACAAGCATTAATTAGAACTTCTGATACTAGCTCAGCAGCAGTAGTGGCAAAACCAAGTAGAAATACTGTATTAACAATGGATGATTCCATTACTAATTCAGTTATTAATAGTAAAATTGGTGTTACACTAAGCGCGACACCAGAAGTAGATGAAGTTTAATGGCAGATATAGTCCCATCATTTTATAGATATGTAAAGAGCGTTACAGTATCAAGCGCTGGTACAGGGTATAATAACCCACCTACAATATCTTTTTCGGGTGGTGGTGGCACAGGAGCTGAGGCAACTGCTACAGTATTTAGCGGTGTAATAACAGCTATTACGATTACAAATAAAGGAACTGGATACACATCTGCTCCAACGGTTACAATAACACCTAATGCTTTAGACACAACAGCATCTGGAGCAACAGCAACAGCAGTATTAGATGTAGGAAATCAAAGTCCTACATACGAACATAGAAATTTCTCTCCCTTACTAAAGTCTCAAGTACCTGATTTTATTAAGGAAGAGTTTCCTACTTTTGTTACATTCCTAGAAAAATATTATGCTTACATGGATCAAGAGGGTAAGCAAGGAGATGCTTTAAGAAATTATTCACAAGATATAGATGTAGCATCAGAATTATTTTTAGATAAATGGCGTGGCGCATTAGCATATGATTTTCCTAAGTCATTAAAAGTAGACAGAGCTTTCTTTTACAAAAGAGCTAAAGACTTTTACGAATCAAAAGGTTCAAAAGAATCCATAGAATTATTTTTTAGATTACTATTTAACGAAAACGTAGTAGTATCTTATCCTGGCAATTATGTTTTAAAAGCTTCAGACGGTATATACAATAAAGAAAGAGCAATTAAAATACAAGAAGCTGTTCACGGTGGAGGAAGTTTAGAACCACTAGCACTTGAAGGTAAAAAGATAGATATTAGATATTACGAGACCACAGGTTCTGTAACTATTTTAAATCAACAAAATGCAACAGTAAGAAGAGTAGAAAAGAACACATATCAAACAAATGGTTTGACATTACAAAGATTCGAATTGATCGTAACATTCGATGATACAAATACGACACAAGTATTTGGCCCTGGTGCTGAGGCAGCAGGAACAGTCACACTTTCATCAGATGCCGTCTCCTCGGTAACTATGACAAACGAAGGTGATGACTACACAGCAGCGCCCATTGTTCAAATTACAGGTGATGGAACAGGAGCCACAGGAACGGCAACTGTTACAAACGGTAAGGTAACATCCGTAGCGATAACTGCAGGAGGTTCGGGTTATACTTCGGCGGGCATAATTTTTCACACAGAAAAATATAAAGATTCGACAGGAACATTAGTAGGATCGGATTTAAGATCTTATGTAGTTGATGACGGTCAATCTAACGAAGCCTCACAGGTATATGGTTACTTAGTTAGAGTTCTAACAGGAGTAACATTTAAATCCTACTCAGGTTCAGCATCCAATGCTGGATTTAAAGTAGGACAAGTTTATTTAATTAACGAAACAGGAGATGATGGCAGAGGTTATGCTATCACAGGTGACGGAACAAATGGTGCCGGTGGTGGTTATTTCTTTACTCATACATCAGCAAGTGATAACTACACATTTAAAGGTGGAGCTAACGACGCTTATGTAAGAGTTACAGCTATAGACACAGCAGGCAAACCAACAGCATTCCAAGTTATCAATCCTGGTTCAACATTCTTAGACGCGGAAACAGATATTCCTCTAACTTCGCCTAATGGAGAACAAGTAGTAGTTACAATGAAAACAGGTTACTTGTTTGAATATGAAGGCAAATGGAAAGATGATAGAGGTAAAATATCTGATGTAAACGTCTTACAAGACAACAATAGATACCAACCTTATTCTTACGCTATTAAATCTGGCGTCCCACAAACAGAGTGGGATAGAAGAATAAGAGATACAGTACACCCAGCAGGTATGCAAGTATTTGGAGATCTATTAATTAAGAGTGATGTATTTTTTGATACAGGGTTTAGCATAAGCTCACCTGGTTACTTATTCTATAAAGTTATTACTGTTATGGAAGTAACTACAAATGATACTTCACGTGCTATGGATATTAGCAAAATATTAACCGATACACATAATGCAACTGAGGCACACGCTATATCATTCAATATGGGTAATATAACGGATCCTCTATTGGCAACGGACCAAACATCGGATCCTTATTGTGTAAGCGGTTATTGGAATGATTCCACTGATGGCAACGACGGAGATAACTATAACGTAGGTAATCCGGCGTATGAAGTACAGTATGCTAAAGGATTATCTACCAATACTTCTATAAGTGAGACAATATCAAGTATAAATACGAATGTAGTCTTTAGTAATACTGCTACAGTTGGCGATGTATTTGATAGTACGTTTGGTATAATTAGAAACCCAGCAGATACTGCAACAACATCGCAAAGTGGAACTATTATTAATCAAAGTTATGTGAACCACACATATCTTTCAGAGGACTATGTAGGTGACAGCAGAACACTTACATAAGAAAAAGAATATCAGGAGACAAACATGAATCGAGAAGATGGATTTAAAGCAACAGGTAAGCTTACCATTGAGATTAAAGACAAAGACGGAAAAGTAAAAGATTCTAGGGATCTTACAAACTTGGTTGTTGACGATGGATTGGATTTTATAGCATCTAGAATGAAAGATGCTACAGCAGGAGCTATGTCACACATGGCTATTGGCACAAACAATACAGCGGCAGCGGCAGGTGATTCGGCTTTGGGAACAGAAGCAGCTAGACAAGCATTAACATCTACAACTGTTACATCTAACGCAGTAGCATACGTTGCAACATTTGCAGCGGGTACTGGTACAGGTGCTATTACAGAAGCAGGTATTTTAAATGCAGGTTCAGCAGGAACTTTACTTTGTAGAACTGTTTTTTCAGTTATTAACAAAGGAGCTTCAGACTCAATGACAGTTACTTGGACAATAACAATTTCGTAGGTAGGTAAATGGCACTCGTACTTCGTAAATTAGGCAGAGTAGAATTAGCTCGTAGTTATTTAAGAGATATAAAAAATAACTTTGACTATTTCCATTTTGCCGTAGGAAAGACAACAGCGTGGGGAGACGATACGAATCCCGACACGCCTATTGATTCGGATAACTACATATCGCAATTTAGAAGATCAATGATGTTTATACAACGCGTTGACTCAGCAGATATTTGTATGTTAGCTAAAAGAATTAATTGGACAACCAATACAGTTTACGATAGCTACGATGATGCCTACTCAACTACAAACACAGCTTATTCAGGAGCCGCAACGTTAGCAGACGCTAACTTCTTTGTAATTACTTCTGAATTTAAAGTGTATAAATGTATTTCTAATAATAATAACGCACTAAGTACGGTAGAGCCCTCAAGTACAGGGACTGGCGTATTTGAACTTTCAGATGGTTACAATTGGAAGTTCTTATTTCAAATATCGGCGTCCGATCAAAACAAATTTCTGGACGCCGATTTTATTCCTGTTAGAAAACTTACAACTGCTTATTATGGAGACGTTAACGGAGAAGTTGACGGTGTTACTATTACAGCAGGTGGTTCGGGTTACACATCAGCACCACAAGTAAATATTGCAGGTGATGGAGATATAACAAATAAAGCTACAGCAACCGCTACTGTAAGTGGCGGTGCGGTAACAGCAGTAACAATTACAAATGCAGGAGCAGGATATAGTTTTGCTCATGTAGACTTTGTAGGTGGTGGAGGTTCCGGTGCAACAGGAACAGTTAATTTAGGAGATACAGATCCTAATCCAACATTACAAAGTGCTGTAGAAGGTGCGTCTATATCAGGAACATTAGACAGAGTAGTAGTTACAAACGCTGGACAAGACTACGCACAAGGAGATGTAATCATTTCCGTAGAAGGAGATGGTACAGGAGCAGAAGCAAGTGCGTATGTAAACTCAGCAACAGGAGCTATTACAGAAATAAGAGTTACAAATCCTGGATCAGGTTACTCTTACGCTAATTTAAATATTACAAATACATCGGCTCCAGGTATAAATGCAGCAGCGAGAGCAATTATAAGTCCACAGGGTGGACATGGGTCAAACCCAACTAGAGAATTATTTGCTAGTAATTTAGGTATTACAGTAAGTTTCTCTGACAACGACAATAAAGATTTAATATTAGGAAATGACTTTAGGCAATTATCATTAATTAAGAATGTAAAAGTTACTCCTTCTACAACAGACAATTATTCGGGTGTTACAGCAACAACTTGTCATATTATAAATGTGGCATCGGGGCAAACATCCAATTACGCAGCAGACGATATTATTACAACAAACGACGGCGGTAAGTTTCAAGTAATACAAATAGATGCAACGAACAATAACATTTATTTAACAGCAGAAATACCGCTAATAAGTAATTCATCTACATTGGAAAATACTAGTCAAAGTATATCCAATTTGAGTATAAATAGTGTAACAAATCCGGAAATAGATAACTCTACCGGAGAAATAGTTTATTTAGACAACAGGGCTCCAATAATTAGATCGGAGGATCAGGTGGAACAAGTAAAAGCAATAATTAGGTTTTAAACATGGCATTAGATTTAAACACATCACCATATTACGACGATTTTAATAGCGCTAAAGATTTTCATCGTATCTTATTTAAACCTGGCGTAGCAGTACAGGCCAGGGAACTTACGCAAGTTCAATCACTTTTACAAAATCAAATTGATAAAGGATTTGGGTTTACATTGCAGGAAGGTGCAATTGTAACAGGATGCGCAGAAACTTGGAGCGATATAGAATGGGTTAAAATTTTAGATACAGACTCAGCAAGTGCAGCAGTTGATAATTCAACATTATCAAGTTATGTAGGAGATACCGTTACAGGCGGAACTTCAGGACTTGTAGGACAAATTGTAGAAACTAAAATAGGAACAGAAGCAGGTTCACCGGCCCTTAAGAAATTATATGTACAATATATAAGTACAGGAAGTCAAACAACATACAAAGTATTTGCTGCTTCAGAAACATTAACAGTTACTTCAAGCGATGGTTCAAGAAACGGAAAGACATTTGTAGTAGGAAGCGGTACTTCTACAACATCATCACAAGCAAATTATTACGGTAAAACAAAAAGACTTTCCTTAGAACCAGGCATTATATTTGCTAAAGGCGCATTTATTAGAACAGGCTCCCTATCAGTTATACAGAACAGATACTCAGCAGATATTGAAGCAACAATAGGATTTTTAATTACAGAATCTACAGTTAATTCTGCAACAGATACAACATTACTAGATCCTGCACAAGGTTCATTTAACTATAATGCACCGGGTGCTGATAGACTCAAATATGTTGTTTCACTTAATACTTATGGTTCAGCAGATACACTACCAGATAACTTCTTTGTTTACTATAAAGCAGAGTTTGGTTCTAGATTCTTTGCGAGAGTAGTTGATAATCCTCTTGCACAACTAGGAAACATCTTAGCAACAAGAACAAATGATGAGTCAGGAGATTATGTTGTACAAGGTTTAATTACAGATGTCAGAGAACATTTAAGAACTGCTAATAACAATGGTGTATTTACAGTAGATAATGGTGGTAATGCAGATGGTATTGTAATACAAGTATCACCAGGTAAAGCTTATGTAGATGGTAGAAAGAGAACACTATTAGAAAGTAAAAAGATGGTTGGTAGAAAAACCAGTGATACAGTTACAAAGGAATCACTACCAATCTCAACTTCCGTTGGTAATTATTTACAAGTCAATTATGTTTCAGGTATATTTGATATAGACGGCGGAGCAAGTATAGATTTATATAACGCTGTACAAAATGGTAATTCATCAGCCCAAGGTACGAAAGTGGGTACAGCAAAAGCAAGACATTTAGTTTATCAAAGTGGTACAGCAGGAGCAACTGCAGCAGTTTATAGACTTTATATTTACGATATAAAAATGCTGACAGGAGATTTTACTGCTGTTAAAGGATTGAGATCTGAAAATTCAACAGTAACAGGTATAGCAGATGCTGTACTTAATTCATCAAATGTTCCAGAAATTAAAGAGGCAGAAAGAAATAAATTATTATTTCAAATGCCGTATAATAATATTAAAACATTATCTATTTCAGGTTACGATTATACATATCAATTTACAAAAGAATTTGATGCCACACTAGATGCAAGTGCAGGTAATGCTACATTAACAGTAGCAGCAGGAGACGGAGAGTCATTCCCATACACAACAGACGGCAACGATTTATCAGACACAATTAAAAATGCAAACATTGTAGTAATTGCCAAAGACGGTTTTGTACAAAACTCCGCAACAGTAGCAGCAGGACAATATATAGATTTAACAGATTCTAACGTTGATGTAACATTAACAGGTCCACAGGCAATGACAATTGACTTAGGTGGAGCAATTACAACAACAGGAACACAATCAAGACTAGTTAAAGTTCTAGTCAACGTACAAAAAGCAGATGATACTCCTATAGATAAAAACTTAGAAGAAGGAGTATATGTAAAAATTGATACACAAACACATCCATTTGGTGCAGCAGGCGAGTATCCATTAGGATTAACAGATGGTTATGCTATTGAAAGTATTACAGCAGGCACTAACGGAGATTATTCAACAGGACAAACAGATGTAACTGATGATTTTAGATTCTTTAATGGACAAACAGACAACTATTATGGACATTCTAAAATATTTAAAAAGTCAACAAGTACATTAGATTTATCTACAAATAGATATCTTGTTGTTAAATTAAAATATTTCTCACATAACGTTACAGGCGCAGGATTCCATTGTGTAGATAGTTATCCTGTAGATGATGCAACAAGTCCTGCACCCAACACAATTAGAACAGAAAATATTCCAGTTTATAAATCATCTAAAGTAGGTGACTTTGATTTAAGAAACACAATTGACTTTAGACCGTCAATGACTAATACAGCAGTTTCTTCAAGTACATTGGCTGGAGCAACAATTAATCCTAGTACAGCAGAACAAATAAACAGACCATCAGGCGGATTACAAAATCCTGTACCGGTAAAAACATTTACAACAGATTTTCAATTTTATAGAGGTAAAAAGATTGCAGCATATATTTCCAAAGATGGAGATATTAAATATGTTGAAGGCGCATACGCAGACAAACCGTTGTTCCCACAAATACCAGCAGGTGGTATGGAACTTTCTAAAATTGATTTACCGGCGTATCCTTGTTTACCACCTGAGGCAGCTAAAAGAGCTGGAAGACCAGATTACGCAATTAGAGTACAACAAACATTCCATAGAAGATATACTATGCGAGACATTGGTGTACTTGAACAAAGAATTAAAAACTTAGAATACTACGCATCATTAAATTTATTAGAAACATTTGCAAAAGGTCAAACTATTGTAGACAGTACAGGTGTTGATAGATTTAAAAATGGTATATTAGTAGATCAATTTACAGGACACAAAACAGGAGCTGTTTCAGATCCAGATTATAAAATATCAATTGATCCAAAACGTAAATTAGCACGTCCATTCTTTGCATTAGAAAATGTTCCTTTACAAACATCTTCTGATATAGGTGGAAGAGCTACACCATTAGCAGACAACAAATTAGTAAGAGGTAAAAAACAGGTATCATTACCATATGAAAGTATACCTTTTATTTCACAAACACAAGCATCACAAACTGAAAACTTAGTTAAAGAACTTCAATTTGTTTACACAGGAGATTTAACATTAACTCCTGATATAGATAACTTTGTTGCTACAGATGTGCAACCAGCAGTTACAACAAACTTTGACGGTAACTATGATGCATGGGAAAACATGGCGAATGCTTGGGGAACACAATGGGGTTCATGGGAAGATGTTGGAGCAGCACAGGTTGTTGCAGAATCCACACAAGTTCTAAATACATTCGGAACAGGAAATTCGGGAACAAATGTTTCACAGTCATCTACATTTACAACACAAACAGTTGAACAAGCACAAACAAGGCAAGGCACATCATTAAATATTTCAGCAACTACTGAGACACAAAGTTTAGGTTCAAGTGTTGTAGACGTAAGTTTCCAACCGTTTATGAGAGCGAGAGCGATTGTATTTAATGTAAGAAGAATGAAACCTAGTACAACAGTTCAGGCATATTTCGATGGAGAAGATGTAAATCAATTTTGTAGACCTCAAGGAGGTGTATTAGGAGCAGCACTTACAACAGATGCTAACGGTACACTTGTAGGAATATTTGAATTACCAGAAGGAAGATTTAGAACAGGCCTTAGAGTATTTAAATTACAAGACCAATTAGAAGGTTCTTCTTCTCCTATAAGAACATTAGCAACAGCAAACTACGAAAGTACAGGTTTAAGACAACAGACACAAGAAAGTATTATAGCACTTAAAACTGCTAACGTATCGGCAACAGAACATTCACAGGACAGGGTAACAACAGACACAAGAACAAATATATCCATTGGCCAAGGCACACCGTTGCCACCGCCACCTGCTCCTGTAATTATACAACAGACACCAACATTTATTGGACCTCCTGGACCAATTGGAGCACCTGGGCCTACAGGGCCAACAGGACCAACAGGGCCTGCAGGAGAAGACGGACAAGACGCAGATGTTGATGCAATTGTAGATACAGTTATAGAAGAAATTACACCAATGTTTGAACCAGTCCAGGAACCGCCCGCAGAGACCGTTACTGATCCAGTAAATGACTGGCCACCGTTTGACTTGGATGCAATACTCGCAGACTTAACTTTTGGTATGGATCCATTAGCACAAACATTTAAAATTGAAGGATTGGACGGTGGTGTTTTTATAACAGGTGTAGATGTTTACTTTAAAACAAAATCTGCAACAAGAGGTGTTACAATGGAACTTAGGGAAGTAGTTAACGGAGTCCCAGGACCTCGTATATTACCTAATGGTTCTTGTTATAAAAAGTCAGCAAATATTAATATATCAACGACAACAGACGGTGTTACAACATACAATCCAACTTACTTCATGTTCGATGATTTAGTTTATCTTAAGAATGACACAGAATATTGTATTGTACCTAAACCAGAATTGGATGATCCTGGATTTGAAATATGGATTGCAGAACTCGGTGCAAACCAATTTGGTACAACAAATAGAATAGATAAACAACCTCATGCGGGTATGTTCTTTAGTTCTGCTAATAACAGAACCTGGACACCATATCAAAATCAAGATATGATGTTTAGAATTAGAAGGGCTAGATTTAAGAAAGGATCAACACTTACAGGAACACTTAATAACGCAAAAGTAGATTACGCAAGTTTCACAGGGTTCTCTACATCAGTTAAGAGTTTTAGTCCTGGTGCAAATCTTGTAGGGTTTACAACAACAGTTACAACAGTAGGAACAGGTTATTCAGGAACAACACCAACTGTTTCTGTAACACCAGCAGCAGGAGATACAGGAACAGGTTTAACATTGTCAGCAGTAATTACAGGAGATACTGTAACAGGATTAACAGTTACAAATCCTGGTAGTGGTTATAAAACAGCACCTACAATTACTATCTCACAAGAAGGTGGTGGAACACAAGCAACAGGTACAGTAACTTTATCAAGAGGACTTGTAGAATTTTGGAATAGTTTATATAACTATGCGGCAATTTCTGTTAAATCAGGTACATTCACAACAAGTATGCTTGTAGGAGATAGTACAGGTTATGCTACACTATCCTCATTTACAAATAAAGTCGTAGATGAAGTAGCACTAAACTTTGGATTACTAACACCCGGAGATGCTGTTAGAGTAGATGCAGATATAGCACTAACAACTACAAGTGCAGCTTCAGCAAATACTACATCATTTGAGGCAATAGACTTAAACTTAACACACGAATTAGGTGTACAAAAAACAATTTACGGACATTCTTCAGAAGCAACAACATACTCAGGTACAAAAACTGCAGCTGTTAGAATTAAATTCCATACAGTAAATGATAACGTTTCACCAATATTAGATATGGATCAAGCAGATCTATTATGTATTAAAAACGAAATAAACAATGATGCTACAGGTGAAGACGGAAGAGGAGCAGGAAACGCATCATCAAGATATATTAGTAGGCGTGCAATACTAGAAGAAGGAATGGACGCTGAGGATTTAAGAGTTTACTTAGATGCAGAATTACCCAACGCGGGCGATATTAAAGTATATGCTAAACTACAACACGCAGCAGATCCTGGAGATTTCCAAGAGGATTTAACTTGGTTTGAATTAACTAAATCAGGATACCCAGCAGAAGCAACTGAAGAACTTGCAGAATATTATTGGACAGTTCCTACAAAACCAAGTTCGGGTAAAAACATACAAGGACTAAATGGTACTGGAGTGTTTGAATATGACTTAGATGTTGTCGACGCAGTTTCAATAACAGGAGCGGGAGCGGGATATACAAGTACACCAACAGTAGCCGTAACAGGCGGTGGTGGATTTGGAGCACAAATTAGAGCAGAGGTTACAGGTTCAACTGTAAGTGCTTTAATTATAGAAAATCCAGGAAGAGGTTATACAAGTGCACCAACAATTACAATAACTGGCGGTGGTGCAACAACAGATGCTACAGCAACAGCTACAATAGGAACAATTACATACACAGGATATAAAACATTTGCTGTTAAGGTTGTTCCGTTAAGTTCTAATACAGTAGAAGTTCCCAAGATGAAAGACTTGAGAGCTATAGCGTTGCAGGCATAACATGGAACAGTTTAAAAAAGACATTATAAATATTGATAACGAAAGAAATCTAGTTAGAGATAAAAATTCAAAAGCTGTTCTTAGTAGAGATTTAGAGGGTTTACAGGCCTATAAAATACAAAAGATTCACAGGCAAAGAATTTTAGAGTATGAAAAAGATATAAATACACTAAAGGAAGAGATATCTGAAATTCGTACTTTAATCACAATGATTTCAGAGAAAATTATTAACAGGTAGGAAATATGGCAACCATTACATTAAGATCAGCTAAAGGTAGTCCGTTGACGAACAACGAGGTTGACGCTAACTTCACTAATCTGAACAATGACAAGTACGAATCAGGCAGTAATGTAACTCTTGGTACTTTATCAGCATCAACAGTAACAGCATCAGGCAATATTACAGCACAAGCGTACGTTATTAGTTCAATTAATTCAGGAGTAGCAGCAGCAGGTTCAGATCAATCAGGCGGTACAGCTCTAGCAAAAACATTCAACATCGTAACAAGCGCAACGGCAAGTTCAGCAGAAGGAGTCGTACTCCCAGATGCTGCACAAGGATTAGTATTAGAAATTTTAAACGATACATCTACTACAATTAAGGTGTATCCTTATAGTGGAGAAACTATTGACGGTGGCTCAGCAAACGTAGCAGTAAATTTAGCAGGTAAACATTCGTTAAAACTGGTTTGTACTAGCGCATCTAACTGGGTTAGATTAACACCAAATATTATTTATGATTCTTCGAGTACAAGGTTAAACTAAAGGAAAAGTAAATGAGACCATTAAGAGTAAAAGCATCAGCATATCCGGTAAGTTCTAGTAACTTCCAGGGGTTGCAGGAAATGACAGACGCGGAAATCAGAAACTATTATGCAGCAGTTCTGACTGAAGACTTTGCTACTAATACTGATGGCACAGGTACTGCAGAACTAAATGTTACAACAGACGGTTCAGGCGCAGGCACAACAATAGGAACGGCAACAGATACTAAAAGAGATGACGCCGTAGGAAGTCACCCAACGGACGGAGCGACTTCAACTGTTACTACATACACAGCTAAACAAGTAACAGCAGCAGCAACGGAAAGTATTACAAATAGACCTCTTGGTTATGAAACTTCAGGTACTACAGGTGCTAATGAATTTAATGACTCAGAGCTTGATACAGATATTCTAGATAAAGTTATTACTGAAATGGTAACAGAAAATGCTTATACAGTAGGACAATATAAACTAGCAGCAAGTGCACCAAGTGGCGGAACTTGGACTTCACGTTATACAATAACAAACACAGAAGTAGATGGCACAACAAATAACTATTATATTTGGCAAAAGACAGCTCCTACAACAGCAAAAGTTACAAACAATAAACCAGTCAAATACGCTTCAGGTGTTAAAGAAATGACAGAAGCTGAGATGGAACAAATAACACCTAACTTAAGAAACAGAATTATTGACAACACAATAGGAACATACAAATTACAATCTACATCACCAAGTGGCGGAACTTGGGTAAGAATGGGAGATTATTACTACGATACTAGAAAAGAAGTAGCATCAGCAGGTTATGAGGGTTCATACTCAGGTAACTACACAGGTGGGTATACAGGAGCTAAAAACTACGCTGGAGCTTATTCAGGATCGTATACAGGAAGTTATACAGGCGCTTACACAGGAACCTCAGCATACGCTGGAGCTTATTCAGGATCGTATACGGGTTCATATACACCGTTCTTTGCAGGATACCAGGGTGGTACTTCATACTCAGGAAGTTATACAGGTTATTATACAGGATATTACACAGGCGCTAAAAACTATTCAGGTACATACTCAGGAGCTTATTCAGGATCATATACTGGATACTATGCAGGTACATCAGCATATTCAGGAACTTATGCGGGTACTTACACAGGTTATTATTCAGGTGACACAATACAAAGTTCAAGTGAGAACGTATCTAACGTAGCATTGTGGGTAAAGACTGCAAACTAATATAAATAGATTTACATTATTGTTTATCATGGAGAAATTATGGCAAAGGCGAAAAAGAAGATTGATCTATCCGATATAGAAATCACTCCCGCACCCAAAGAAGAAGAAGAAAAAAGATATGAATTTGTAGACCCTTATTGGTCTAACAAAAAAGCTGAACATATCATAGCAGTAGTAGAATACCCTAACGGTAAAAGAGCAACTGCATCTATACAAAACTCTGACGGAAACAATCCAGATTATAAAAGAATCATTGAGGAGTTTGGCATCGAACAAATAGATGCTAACACCGAAGCAGGTTTAAAAAGACGTGAAGATAATATTAAGAAACGTCTAGCGAGAAAAGAAACTGAGGAGATTAGGCGCAAACAAGAAATGCTATTTAATACAAAGTTAGAGGCATTTGAAATATCCGCTGTTAAGGAATCTAAAAATACAGACTTAAAAAGACTTATCCGTAAGGCCAAAACTCCTTTAGAAGTTGGTGCATTAACATCAATACTAATACAAGAAGATTTAATTCAACGAGGAGTAATAAGTGGAAAAGAAGATACCTGATAACGGTTTTGTAATCGTTGCATCCAAATACGAACGCTTTTACCAAGCCGCTGTAGACTTATGTGATTCCATAAAACTATTCTGGCCTGAAGCACACATCACACTATATACATCACATGAAGAATGGGTAAAACCTACTGACTGGAATGTTGCAGATAATATTATTTGGTGGGAAGTACCTAATGAAATAAGAGCTAAACTATGGGCATTAGGACAAACACCATACAAAGGTATTACTTGTTACTTAGATGCTGATATGGATTGTCAGCATGAAGATGTAAAAGATATATTTGAACAGTTACCTGAAGACATAGATTTATTATTTACACCAATAAAAGAATACAATGCAAAGTTAGTACAACTTTCTAACACAGAAAGAATGACAATGCACTGCGGTATGTTTTTATATAGAAATAAACCAAACGTTATAAAGTTAATGAATAGTTGGTATGGGGAATTTAAAAAACAACAATTAAAAGATGATGAAGGATATAGTTATGTACATGACATAGGAGATTATCCTGAGGAAGCTAGAAAGTGGGATACATTTACAATGTGGAAACTTCTAACTTACAGCGATCATAAAGTTAAGTGGGATGAAAATTTAGCAATAAGATGGAATATGATTAATGGTCACGATCCAGATGAGCTTAATGGAGAAGAAATAGTTTTTTGGCATTATACAATTCCCGGACACGAAGTATACAAAGATAAATAATGAGATTTACAAAAATAGGATCAGAACTTTCGGCAATTATTACACCATTTTCTGATTGGTTTTTTAAACAAGACTTAACAGAACTAAATGAACTAGCCAAAGCAAATGAGAAAAATACAGGAGAAGGTATTGACTATTGTTGTGGTGAAGACTATTTGGATTTAATTGTTAAAAAGGATGGCGAACATATTGGATATCCTGAGATATCATATTCTTATGATATGAATATGGATAGAACTCCAGAACATTTTAGTAAACCTTTATGGAAAATGAATACAGAATTGTGTTCATATTTAGGCGCTAGAAACACAGCAGTTTCTGTGTACTATCCGGAAGGCGGATTCATGGGTTGGCACAACAACTGGAATGCTCATGGTTATAATATATTATTATCTTACACAAAGAACGGTGGAGGTTATTTTAAGTTCAAAGACCCTGAATCTGGGATAGTTAATACATTGTATGATCCTGAAGGTTGGTCTTCTAAAGTAGGATATTATGGTAGAGGCAGAGAGCCAGATAAAGTATACTATCATTGCGCTGGTACAACGGAACCTCGTATTACACTAGGATTCGTAGTTCCCGATGAAAATATGTGGTTAATGATGATAGAAGATATGGAATATGATGCCTAAGTTATTGTTCTTTAAGTAAAAAAGATTTCAATAAAACACCAAAAAGTGCTTGACTTTAGGTTCCCTAGAGTGCATAATATACAGTATAAAGTAAAAAAGTGAGGTAATAAATGTACTTAAATAACGAAGTAAAAATAGCAGGCGAAGAAGTAACTAAACAAAGATACGGAATGGCCAGCGTTCATGATGAGAACAAAACTTTTACAGGTGATGTTCTATTTACAGACCAACTTAGAGCAGATCCTAATGGTAACATTTGGGATAAGAGTATTGAGATGAAGTTTCAAGACACAGCTCAAGTAGATGGTCTTACAGTTTGGAAATCAAACGGTGAAGTTCCATTCGCAGACATGCTATTAGACTTTGTACAAATTGGTGCAATTACATTTGAACAAGCAGAGTTTTCACTAATACAAAAGAACAAAGATTCAGAAGCAAGTCTTAGCACTTTGTTCAGACACACAGACGGCAACATTTACTTAGGTGAAAACGCCCTGGATTACAGAAAAGATAGATTAGCAAAAATCGAGGCAGCATAATGATGGATGTAATATTTGACGTAGACGGAACATTAATGGATATTGAACACAGAAGACATTTTGTTGTTCAACGTCCAAAAGACTTTGACGCTTTTAGAGAGGCAACTAGCCAGGACACTGCTAAGGAAGATATCTTCGCCGTTGCCAAAGCTCTAAAAGCTGCAGGTCATAGGATTATTATTTCCTCAGGTAGGAATAAATCCCAGAGAGCAGTAACTTTGAAACAGTTAATGGTTCAAGGTTTAGTATTTGATGCTTTATACATGAGGTCAGATTCTGATTACAGGCCTGACCATGAGGTTAAATCTCAGATGTTAGATAAAATGAGAAAAGAAGGATTCAATCCTACTATGGCATTTGATGACAGACAACAAGTCGTCGATATGTGGAGAGAAAAAGGATTGACTGTTGCACAGGTGGACAAAGGTGACTTCTAACGTAAAAGCACATATCATATCTTACTTTGGTAGTAGAGACTATCCAGAGGCAAGAAAGGTTAGAGTAGACAATCACCGTAAACAGGTGGAGTTTTGGAAGGAATATTATCCTGATATGCAAATAAAAATACTTGCACAGGATTATGATGATGAAGATTATATTGATGGTTGTTCCTACATAACACATCACGGTGGTCTACTCACACCAGGTAAAGCAAGAAATGAACTATTAAAAGACTTTTATAATGATGAGAGTTATGAATGGGCATTGATGATGGACAACGATGCTATTCTTAAAATACACCCAGAGTTTCCTAATATTACAGGTATGAATATTTGTGAAGCACTTACAAAATATCCTGAAAACTTTGATGGTATAGATTTGTTTATGCCACATTGGGACGGACGTCCAGGTGATGGAGCATTTAAAGACAAATATAATAACATAGATCCTAAATATCAAAACGTAGATTGGAATAACGAAATGTGTTTTGATAGAAAGTTTGCTAGCTGTAAAGGAACAATTTTCTTTTTAAGGCGATTAGATAAAAAGATATATTTTAACGAAGAGTTTATGTATATCGACGGACAATTATTAGTAGGTGAAGATGACTTCTTTTCATTAGAAGTAGCAATGAATGGTTACAAAACATACATGCTAAGGAATCTTATTCTAAAAGAATTTACTTCACCTAGTACACACGCAGGAGCACAAAATACACGGAAAGTAGAAATGCTAAAAGGTGATGATGTATTTCGTAAAGCGTACAATTTCCCAGAAGGTCGAGCTAAGTGGTATGCAAGTGCTGGTAAACAGCATGGCATCTATATGGATTCTCGGATAGTTAGGCCACATAATAAAAAACATGAGCCAGCAAGCTTGGAGGATTTATTCTAATGCCTAAAACAGCAGACCAACGGATACCTAAAAAATATTTAAAAAGAGCAGGAGCTTACAAAAGAACTAAAAGCGTAAGACGTATAAATGTACACGGACTTCCTGTATTTACTACAACAAATGCCTGTTCAACACATCCTGACAGACCTAAATCTTGTCTAACTCCCGGTTGTAATAATAAAACAGATATAAGTGGAGGCAACAAACAAGGTTACGTTTGGAGATTTTGGTGTGCAACTTGTACAAAAGCAGAAAGAGCTGAAGAACAAGGATTTAATTCTGTTTTAGAATATGAGGATATGATAGCAGAAAGAAACGGATATATAGATAACGCTGATGCTAATAGAACAGGTTATTTAAAACACAGGAAAGATTATTGTGAGAACAAAGATGGTAGATTAGGATTTGAATGTCCTTTAGGAGGCACAGTAATTAATCCTCAAAACAATCCAGAAATTTTTAAAGACAAAAACAATGACCGTGGTTATTATCATGGGTTTCTAACTCATAAATCTTGGAATGGTTTACTAGAAGTTGACCACAAAAACGGAGACCCTAGTGATAATAATCCAGAAAATTTACAGACATTATGTGTATGTTGTCATAAAATAAAGACAGCGTTGAATGGTGATACGCATACTGCCGGTAGAAAAGAATTAGGCATCGCCTAATATTAAGGCCCTGGGCACCTCACTTACTTTATACTTTAAGTCCCAGGGCCTTTCTTACCTATGAAGCCCAGTGAACTCCTCGATAAGTACCTTTTTTCATTTTAGTTGGGGTAACAGGAATAGCGTCGTGTTTAACGCCTCTGTAAATGCCTGGCAAAGATTGTGCTTTCTCTTTAGCCAGGGCTTTGTAAAATGTACCTCTATAATACATAATACGCCTCCTTGGTTGAAAGCGCGTTCCTTCGACATGATTGTCTACTTCCGTGTGTATGTTAATAAACTTACACATGAACGATAAAAATATTTATACTTAATCGTACTTAGAAAATTGTAAACGAACTAATGCCTTTCTAATTATTGCTAGGATAGTTAATAGTATAAAGTTAGCAAAAGCAGCAATTTCAGATGAGGTTTTGAAGTAATCTATGCACGTTTTGATGATAATTACACTCAAAGGGAACATAATAATAGCACCTATGAAAGTGTCTACACTAGCTTCTTTGAGTGCTTTTCTTTGTCCGTTACTTAGTGCCAATTGCCATAAACCTATCGTAGTAAACTTTACCATTCCAATCATAATAGAATTGTTTTACTTTACCGCTATACTCTATCTTTTTAAGACCAGCATTTTCAATTAATGCTTTCTCACTATCTACACAATTAATACCATACATCTCTTGTATTACATTAGAGTTTTGCACAGCAAATATAGCGTGTTTATTAGCAGTTCTTAAATCATGTAACGGATACATTTGCTCAGAGCCCATTGTAATAACCACATCTACTTTCAATTGATTTAACTCATCAAAGGCAAATGGTATATCTAAATTCCAATGATTAACTTTTATATACTCCTCAGCAATATAATGTTTATTGAAAACTTTAGAAAGTTCTAACGCTTCGCTGTCTATATCTACCAAATGTAACTCACCTATATCTAAGTTTTCACATAGTAAAGGAACAAGTGGTACACCTAACCAACTGTTTAACACCAGAACTTTAAATTGTTCTTCTTTCATATAGCCGTCTAAACTATTTTTAAGTTCTTCGACTAGCCATATAGCCGCCTCCATAGTATTAGGGTTTAGAGCCTGTCTAAAGTCGTCGTGCTTGTGTTTCATCTCATGCTCAACTTTAGCGAGTCCGTCGCCCCAATATTGTAGGTTATTTAAAAAATTAAAATTTAACATCTTCTTTTCTTCCCATTGAATCAAATAAACAAACATAAGGTATTTGTCTATATACTTGTAATTCCACATCATGAGGATAAATATACCCATGATTATAACTATAAAACCAACCTAAAGGAAAGTATTTTATTCTCGCTACACCCTTGTGCATAAAGAAATTATCTATCCCACGGTAGTACCATAGTATTTTTTCTAAATGTGTTTTAAAATATAGAGTGATATTTTCCTTATCTAAATTATCATTCCATCTTAAAATACTACTATTTAAATCTGTATATTTGTGTGGTACATGATTAGTGTCTTTTTTCATAGTTTCTAAATCATGCCAATGTGTCTGTCCAAAACATAAACAATCTTCGGGGTCAAAGTTTGCTATATCATCTATGTTCTTTTGTATAATAATATCTAAGTCAAAGAATAAATTTTCTCCTTTTTGTCTTACAACATTATCATCGAACAAATACATTTTGTTCCACCATTTTTCTAACTTGTTTCCTTTGGGTAACGGTATAATGGTAACATCTTTGTTAATACCTTTTGGGTTTTCTGTTAGACAATAAAAATTAAAGTCCATAGACAAATGTTCCTTGCATGCCTCGTAGAGCTTATCTACGTGCTGTGCAGAATATTTACTGCCCCATTTTACCGTATAAATGTTCACCAGTGTCTTATAACTCCTGATACAATAAAGAAACAAGTTAAGAAGTTTACTAATACAACTATACTTCTAATAATTGCTACATAGTCTGCTTCTTTAGAATCTTCAGATGCTTTTTCACCTAAAGACATTGCCCATAGTTTCCAGAAATATCTTAAGTACCATATCATTTTACTTTGCTCCATGCTCTCTCGTGTAAATAATAAATTACCATTTTAAAGAAAAACTCTACACCTCCTATCGCTAATGCTGCACTTACATCGCCAACAATTATCCATGCCACTAATACCGTGGTTATTGTTGCTATAAGTCTCCATGATAGCGTTTTTAAAAAACTCTTGTGTACGCTTTCCAATTATTCCCCTGTCCAATGTTTGAGTAACTTAGGATCAACTAATTTGTCTTGTTTAGTTTTACCTCTTGTCGCGTCCTCAAACGGTAATAAGTCTATATTGAATACACAGAGTATACAATTAGGCCTATAAATTTCTGTTGTTAAATCATCATCGTCCCAACTACGCCCTCGGTTATACGAGTAAGCATAATCTGCTGGGAAATGATCCCATAATTTTTTACCAAAGTCACCCCATCTCCAGGAGTGATAGTTATCTGTTCCGTCTGTATATGTAAACCATATTTTCTCTTTATGTTCTAGTACATCTTCCCATATACATTCTGCTTGATCATCGGACCATACTTGGCAACTGCCATTAGTATATGCTCCGTGTGCTAATTTAAATCTTCTTGATTTCATAGGACGTGGGTCCTGCCACCAACTTCTTAACTTAGTTGGCCTTTCCATATTGTATGTAAGTAAAGGTTCAATATCGTTCTGTATGATTACGTCCAAATCAAAGAAGATGAAGCGTCCTGTCGGCTTATCTGCTGCAAAATTGTGAGTATTAAAGACCATTGTTTTAGGCCTGTCCCAGCATCTAGCCATGCCATATTTAAAGTCATCAGAGCCGAACCAATACTTAGGATGTATGGTATCGATATCTGGAAATGGTATAACATTAATGTTTTTATCCAGTCCCTCGGCATCATCTGTATAACAGTAAAAATGGAAGTCGTGTTTAGGATTAGTATGCCTTCTAGACATAGCGTAAAGACGATTGACAAAGTGCGGACCATACCTATTCCCCCATTTACTACAAACTACGTTTACTCTCATCCAGCCTTCCTCGCAATGACATAGTCTGTTCCGTATTGTTTACCTGCGTCTGCAAGTTGCTCGGTGAGGCGTATACATTTATAATCAAAATCTGTTAGATCAGATCTAACTATAAGTGTTGCAAATTTATTACTATTTTTCATCCAAGTAACATATTCATCTTCGTCATTAAATTCACCTTCAATTATCATTACATTTTCCATTTTTAAAGTTAGCATTTTCCATCCTGTTCATTATGTAGTATTATTGGATTTAATTTTAATAAGTTATTAAAATATCCTTTATAAAAATCATTTGTAAAAATAGTTTCTAAATCATTATTTACGATACTATTTTTATCCCAATCATACAATAGTTCTGTTTTATGTTCCGGACTTTTATATGATGTCGTTATATTTAGTGCAACCGTTTTGCACGGGAAAACCTGTCCCTCTGCACTAAGATAAAACTGATTATTAATTTTGCCTTCGCACTTAATATGTGGAGCAAATTTAACTTTCCTTTCTCTATATATATCGTCCTTTTTCCTTGTTTTTAAAGTTTCCAATTCTATAAGTTTATAGTCTGGCATTTCCTGTTTAATTACTTTCTTAACAGGTTTCTTTTCCTCAGGTACTTCGTTGTTATATACAAACCCTGTGAACATATATTGTTTACAAAGTTTCTTTGCTTTTTGTATATCATTATCCAATTGATTTGTATGCGTATATGCCCAGAATACTCTTACACCTGAGTCTAATAGCGCCTTAGCATTTTGTAGTACCTTTTTATCTGGATTACCTGTGTTTATATTAAAAGTAATATTACCTAATTCTTTAAATAAAGTTCCTGTATTTTTCCACCAGACTTCATCGTGTGTCAAACCATTTGTATCTAAGTCAACACTTATTACCCACTCTTTTACAAAGTAATGGACTATGTCTACAAAGTCAGTATTGTCAACAGCATCTCCATTCAATCCTTTTAATTTTATTCTTTTAAGTTTTGCTTTCAATAAAAAGTCTGGATTGAAAGACTCTTTTATTTGTTCATATGATAAATTACTTTCACCATCAGATAATTCTATTTCAACCTTTTGTGGTAGATAAGGATAAAGGTCCGTTTCTTTGTTGTACATAATGGCAATTTGAGCCGGTGTGAAATCCTCGTACCAGTGAGGTAATGCGACGACCTTCCCATCTAATGTTTCTGGATATGTCGCTGTACTGTCTTGCAAGAAAGGTAAAGTTCCTTCCTCAATTAAAAACTTTTCATGAAAGGCATCAAAATTATATAACAGGTCATCTTCATTGTTATCCCATTCTTCTAATATTTTTTCTATTTTGTCATTACGGTAAATAAAGTAACAAAGATTACCGTCCTGAAGTCTAATCTTCTTGTTGGCCTTATAAGTCTCTATGTCCTGTATAGAGTTAATTAATATATTAGGAGTAACAAACAAACAAGCACTATTAGG
>Ga0315315_10000375_pt1 | contig 36614 bp, 33 predicted proteins | sample M140m3416metaG_FD_203699 | JGI IMG/M metagenome (GOLD analysis project Ga0315315, IMG submission 203699) | Ammonia-oxidizing marine archaeal communities from Monterey Bay, California, United States - M1 40m 3416 | ecosystem: Environmental > Aquatic > Marine > Intertidal zone | place: USA...
CTGGCGTATTGGCCAAGAAAAACCCGTCAACACCTTTCACTATACCATGAGTGAAACGATGACAATCAGGAATGCCGAAGCCGAAGCCGAAGCCGAAGCCGAAGCCGAAGCCGAAGCCGAATTCTACGCACCTTGTTATTCACTAGATACATACTCGATATATTTACATATTAAAAAATTGGGATTTGTTAACCAGTTAAAAGTAGCAGCAAGAAGTTCATTAGACGAAGACGAAGACGAAGACGAAGACGAAGACGAAGACGAAGACGAAGACGAAGACGATGATGACAATGACTCAGTATATGGGTTTCAATAAACAGAAAAAAAGAAAGAGAGAGAGGGAAAAACTCTTTTTTATTTGAATCAACTATCAAAACCCACACCCATAATTTGTGAAAAAATATCCCCTCCAGATAATTCTGGCTCAATATATTTGCTAGGTAATAATAATTTTATTTTATCTGAACAACAACAGCATTGAGATATATCATACAAACGAAAACGCACCCAATAATCTTTACGCAATTTGGCATTCAATATTTCTTGTTGAAACATTTTATCAATCATAGAAAAAGCAGTATTCAAGTATAAAATAACATTGATAATTTTCTTCTTCTCGGCAAACAAATTATTTGAACGTTCTTTATATTTTATAATAATATCACGAATGGTTTCATTTTTGTATTGTAAGTTATTCTTATTAACTAATGTAGTATACGTGTTTGTATGTTTTTTTATATAGGCATTAATAAAACGCAATTCATTTTTAATGTGCTTCAATTCAGTCAAGGTTTTGGCTCGAAAATCGTCAATCTTTTTAATAACCGAAAAAACATTAGTATTATAAAGTAAAGGATAAGTATAACGAATCGTTTGCGGAATAATAAACTGATTTGTTTCTTTTATATCACAGATTTCAGATTCAATTCGAACCATATTATCACGCATATTTGCAATAAGTTCATTTTCGGCCTGTAAACGTTCTTGATAAAGCGCATTCATCATCGCATTTTTTTCCATCCTCTTTCTCTCCTCCTCAAATTTTTTATTTTCGGTTTCAGCCCTATTTCTTTCTTCCTCTGATAGATTATATGAATTAGAATTATAAACATTAATATTATTTTCTTCGGCGGAAGAATAAGGTAAGGATGAGGAATCAATGATTTTTTTTTGTTTATCAAATATTCGTTCCATATTTTCATTATTTAAAATAGGATTACTGAAAAGAAGAACTTGTCCAGATTGAAATTCAATAAAAGATTGTAATTTATCATATTGATAAGAAGATATTTTATGTGCTTCTGATGCTCCTTCTAATTTTGTATAACTAATAATGGCTAATAAAAATGTAACAAGGGCAGATATGCCTGATAAAATAAAAGGATGCGAAACACCAATAGGTGATTGGATAACTGTAATAAATCCAGATAAAAACATAGCTGGAAACATTAACATATTCAAAATTTTAACCAAATAAGTACGTGTTTCCATATAAATTGTTTTTTGCCCCTTAATATAACTAGCCAATATATCAAGTGCAGATGAATAACGATGAACAATGTCTTGTTCGTATGATTTGTTAATTTGGGCACGCACATCATGATAGGATAATTTTGTATAAATAACGTCATCCCCGCCGCCGCCATCGCCGCCATCGCCGCCCAGACTATTACTATTTTCAGAATCACTTGGCTCGCTCCCAAATAAAATATCATCAACATTAATAACTACATTATCATCAGCATTATCATCAGCATTATCATCAGCATTATCATCAGCATTATCATCAACATTATCATCAACATTATCATCAACATTAATAACTACATTATCATGAACATCAACATTATCATGAATATTATCATCAACATTATATGACCGATCACTATATTGCCGAGTATTACTATCTGTATCATATAATTTTTGATTGTCTACATAAATAAATGAATTATTATTATTCATATTATTCTTCCCACTATATTATATTATTGATATAAAACATAATATAAAACATAATATAAAATATAAAATATAAACAAATAACACAAGGTTTACATATCACGAACAAGTATTTTTTTCAATTTTTCAGTAAGTTTATTGTGTAAATCCATACCTTCTTTATTCCAATTTCCACCGGCTCTATAATGTAAAAAAACATTGTCATAAATTTCACAATAAAAATTATTATTTACATTCCGCACATCTTCTTTAAAAAAGGTTAATAATTCGTTATAATTATCTAATAATTTCAAATTATCTGGCATTTCGGATTCATTCCAAGAACAACTCCATAAATGTTTGATAAAATAAATACTATCAGTATGGAATGTTTGGTTTTTCTTCCAACGCAAATCGTCCGTCTTGGGCATAACGCCGTCGCCACCGCCACCACCGCCACCTTCAGATGCAAGTTGTAATTTAAGCCATTCTTCAGTCATACCACCAACATCACCACCTCTACCCTCATTCCAATTTAATAAATGTATATTTTTTATCTTTGGTATATCAAAATAATAAATCCCATTCCAAATATAATTTAGTTGATACTCATTTCTACTCTGTAACAATAGAGCACATGAATAATTAAAATAGGTGTTATCCAGATATAAATAGTCAATCAAGAACATATCACTATCAACTAATAAATATTTATCGGGAAATGCTAATTGATATGATAAAATATAATTCATGGAATCAGCACAACGAATTGCAGCACTTAATTGTTGTTTATGATGTTCATTTGGAACCATAATACATTGAATATTTAACCGAGAACACGTATCAGCGATTTTAGTTCGTAAAGTAATATCACCATCATTTGAATAATCAGCAAAGGGTTTGGCATCATTAAAGACAATAAATTCAAACTCCTCGCCCTCGCCCTTTGAAAGTTTCAAAAACTTTTTGAAAGTATGATATTGAATTTCAATAAATGTAGGATTATTAACAACGGAAGTAACAATTTTCATTATATATTTAAAATATACGCACTAACATTTAAATATATAACTAACATTTAATATATATATAAAAACAAACCGACTAATAAATAGTAAAATACAATAATGCAATATACAACCGCAGAAATAATGGGCGGACTAGGCAATCAATTGTTTCAAATTTTCGCCATTCTGGCCTATAGTCTCAAAAACAAATCTCTCTTTTATTTTTCGAATAACCCAATTCATCATGGTGAACGTAAAAAAACATATTGGGATACAGCACTACTCCAAAATCTCAAACCATTTGTAAAAGCACCACCGACAAACAATAAGCCACGAATACTTCCCGAACTAGGTTTTCACTATCATGCATTACCATTTTATGACGAAGGGCATATACGCCTTTTTGGTTATTTTCAATCATTCAAGTATTTCCAAGAAGAACAAGAAAAAATATACCGATTATTAAATGTACAAGAATGTCAGGAAAAGATAAGAGAGAAAACAGCAGCAAACGCATATAACAATACAATCGCACTACATTTTCGAGTAGGAGATTATAAAAATCTACCAAATCATCATCCAATCATGTCCTTAGCGTATTATACAAAAGCATTAACACAATTTCTCAAAGACACAACCACAACCACAACCACAACCTCACCTGACCCTCACCCAATTCTTTATTTCTGTGAAAAGGCTGACCAAGACTATGTTGAAACCAAATTCATCACGCCGCTGAAAGAAAACCCCGAATTCAAAGATAAATTCACATTTCAATGTATTGATCACGACCTATTAGACTGGGAACAAATGATGACAATGTCATTGTGTAAATATTTTATAATAGCAAACAGCACATTCAGTTGGTGGGGTGCTTATTTTGGAGGTAGTATAAAATCTTCTATACAAAAGGCTACAAATGACAATAACAATGACAATAACAATGACAATAACAATGACAATAACAATGACAATGATAATGGCAATGACAATGATAATGGCAATGACAATGAAAAACATTATGTATATTATCCATCAACTTGGTTTGGTGCAGCCATGGGTTATAAAAACATGACAGATTTCTTCCCACCGAATTGGCATAAAATAAATATTTAATATTATAATAAAATAAATAAAAATATATATAAAAAAAATAAATATAATATGATCTATAAAATATTTATTTTTTAATATAAAAAGCATCACCCCATCCAAATTGTGAGTAAATATTTTGAGCAACACGTTCAAATCCAAAACCATGCAAATAATCATCAATTTCGCCAATGAGATTACAACCCTTGTATACTTCTTCGGTATTCACTTCAGTATAAATATACTGAATATGATTAAGGTATTTTTCCATGCTTTTCAATGCACGCAGTTCAACACCTTGAATATCTAAATTAATAAAATTCAATTCTGTAATGGGAATATGTTCGTGTTCAATTAAAGTATCCAAGCGTGTTGTAGTAGCGTGAACTTTCCCTATCACATGAACTTGTGGATGGCTCGTTGAATGAGAGCCAAATTCTAAAATAGACGAACTTTGTCCATTATTAGTAATATTAAATAAAATATTCTCTCCATCACGTTCATCAATAACCGCTTGATAAATATGTAAATTCGGACCATAACGTTCACGACAGAAAGAAACTTTATTTGGCATAGCTTCAACCCAATAAGTGTTTGACGGATTTACACCAACCGCTTCATAATCTCTCAACTCTTCACATTCATGCGCGCCAATATGAAGAATACCTTTAATTTTTATATTAAATCGTTGTACTAATTCTCTAACGTTTATTAGCATTTATAATATAATAAAATATACAATATTTAAATATTATTTATAACATATTATATATTTTATTAAATAACATATGTTTTACATTATTCTCATGTTTTCTAGAAGAAGAAATATTATAATTTGAATTAGGGTGTAAGCGATGTTTATATATAAGATTATTAACTACAAAAATATTATTTTTATTTAGTATCCAATCAGAAAATAAAACAGCCGAATCTAAACTATCAATAATACAACGTTCATAGTTATATTTCTTCATACAGTTTACATAATTTTTGACTGGTAAAAAATAATTACACGTATTAATTAAACACTGAAATGTAATATTATTAAATTCACGTAAATATATATCTTTTGATATTTTTTGATTGGTATAAATAGAGTAATTTAAATTAGGAGAAGAATTACCAGGGAATGTATTTGCCCACATAGGAGCATAAATAATATTAGTATTCCATTCAGGTAAATTAAATATAACATCTATACATGTTTTATCATAAATATTATCAGAATCTAAAAGAATAGTCCAATCGTAAGAGCAATCATTTATAGATAATAATTTATTATGATAACAACCAATGTTTGTTATATTTTGAAAAAGTTTAATTTTATTATTACATATTTTATTATTTAAATCAACTATTTCAATTAATTTATTAAAATCGTTTGATTTATCGTCGCGTATAATAATTTCACCAATTCTATCATCATTAATTAGAGGCAATAATGTATCATTAATAAACATCGTATTATTATAATGAGGTATAGCGACAGATATTTTTTTATTATTCATAGTATTATTCATAGTATTATTCATAGTATTATTCATAGTATTGTATATTAAATAGTTAACTTTTATATTTAAATTATTTTAATGAATTAGTAATATATTTAAAAGTTTCTTCAAATGTAAATAGATGTTTTATTTTTTGTAAGTTATTCTGCATTTTAGTAATATCTGTATTTTCTAATATATTTGGAAGCATATGAATATCATTTTGATGTATAATAATTGAAAAATCATCCCAATTAATTTTATTTGAAAAGGGTAAAACTCTTTTATCATCCCATATATAAATTGGAATACTATCTGCCATAATAGCTTCGTAAATTCTAAAAGAAGTATAACCAAATCCTCTTGGAGCCAATGTAAAAATACTACTATTTAAAATTTGTTTATATTGTTCAAAACCAAGTGATTCATAAAATACAAATTTATTATTATGTTGTAGTAAATTTCGCATATCTATTCTACATTTATGTGTATCAAATCTACCCATAAAAGAACAAAATATAGATTTATTTATTTTCAAAGAAGGTATTAATGGTAAACACATTAATGGTATATCATAGTCTCCTTTTTCTCCACAAAAGCAAGAACGATTTAATCCATAATAATTTAGTTCTCGAGTAGTAATATTATTATTTATATTTAATCCACCTCCACCAGCAGAAAATACTAATATATTTAAATCAAAATTTTTTACAAAAATACCAGATGCATATTGAACAATTGTAAAATAATTTTTTGTTTTGTCTAATTGATCTAACCAATTATATAAACGATCAATATTTTTTGCATAATTATTAGTTACGTAATATGATGTCCAAAATACTGGCAAATAAATATATTCAATATTAGTCGTTTCAATTTCATTTTTTGTTTTAGAGAAAAATTCGAAAAAGATTTCCTCCATATTTTTACCAGAACTATATCCTGGATATATTGATTTATAATTAGGTTGAAATTCTTTTGGTATATCTAATATAATCATAATAATTACTATTATGATTATAAATTCATATCTTTATATTATTATACATAATAAGATTATTCAAAAAATTTATATAATCTATTATATGTATTTTCTGCATAAGGTCTTAATTTATTAATTGTTTTTAAATATATACTGTCGTTAGATGTAGTATGTGTATATTTCAAATTATTTATAATATAAAAATTCATATTAAGTTGTTCAAAACATAACAAGTTGAATAATACGACATCAAAACAATCACTATTTTTAGTAAGAAATGTTTCATTTGATATATCAATATTATTTATTAAATATTTATTTATGACAAAATTTCCCAGATTCATTAAATGTGATATACAACCAGTATTTCCATTATATTTTTTAGATTGAATATCATCTAATATTTTTAATTGATTATATGTAGATTTGTTTATTACATTTGTAGGTGGTGGTAAAGAAGAAAGATGTTTCCATTTAAAAATTTCATTACCATAATCAGGTGATAAAATACTATTTTCTGGAGGAGTATACATATCAATATATTCTTTTATTTTAATAAAATAATCATTATCAGCAAAATTATCTGAATCAATTAATACAATCCATTGTTTAGATGCCTTTTTACATACATTTAATTTATTTAAAAATGGACCTAAGACCACTTCATTTTTATATAATTTTATTTTATCATTATTTGGAAAATAATTCATTATTTTATTATAATCATTTCCATTTTCGTCGATTATTATTATTTCATCAATTAAATCATTCTTAAGATACTCAGGTAGATATCTTTTTAAAAAGCTGTCATAACGATCCATAGTAGGAATACATAAACTAAACATTTATAATATAATGAATATAAATATTTAAACGTTTTATTTAATTATTAATTAATTACATTTAATGTCTATAAATTTTGTAATAAGAGGAAGACTTGGAAATGCCATATATAGATATATGGCATCTGCTATATTATGTATAAATACCAATAAAGAATATTCGTCCGGTCATAATAATGGTTATAATCCTAATCCTAATATACAATTGTCAGATGATAACTTTTTAGAGATTTCTCAATATTTATCAGAAAACAAATCTATAAATTTAGATAGTAAAAACTTAATGATGAGTGGATTTTATCAACACGATAGTATATATAAAATGTTTAGAACAGAGATATTTAATTATATAAATTCAAATAAAAATCACTTAATTATTACAGATGGAGTAAATGCGGGTGATGGAAATAATGAAACATTTAAAATGTATGATATTTTAAATACTCCTACTAATTTTAATAAAAAATATAATATTGTATTGCACTTAAGATTAGAAGATTTTGTTACTCATAATCTATATCTACCTGTAGATAGAATTATAACTTTATTAAATAAAATTATTATAACAGATAATATATCAGATAATATATGTATTGTTTGTAAAAAAACTACAACTGATTTTGAAGAAAATTATATAAAATCCATATTACATTTTTTAAATGAAAAAAATATAGATATTATGATTGAAAATAACGATGTAATTACAGATTATTATATTATGAAAGAAGCCGAAATATTAGTTTGTTCAAAAAGCACATTATCTTGGGCTGCTGCTTTTTTATCCGATAAAAATAAAGTTTGTTATTTCCCTGACTATACAATAACTGGTTCAAACCAAACTTGTAAATCCCCAACTACAAATACAATCCTATACTAATAATAATAATAATAATAAACGTATTTATTTACTCGTTGTATCTTTTGTGCCAATTACATTTATTAAAAAACAACGCCATGTTTTTTGTATTTCTTATTTTAATTTATTATTTTTATTTCTTAAGTTCTAAAAATAAATTATATTTCCCAAAATAAAATAAAAATTCATTCAATGGATATTCGTGTAATGGTGACATATTTAACCATATCAACGATGTTAATAATTTAATCCTTTTCAAGTCCATTTTGTGTTCTAATACAAAGTTGTCAAAATCTTGAATTTGATTTATTAATGTATAATTACATTTCAATTCAATAATAACTTTATTATTTTTTACCTTAACATCAAATAAGTTATTTGAAACATTATCATGGTTAAATATAATATTATGTCTTAATTTTGCCAAATCATAATATTTATCTCCATGAAGTAATTCTCCTCCAAAATCCTGTCTCCAATCTAATAATTTATAACCCTCATTTGTTTTAATGATATTATCTAATATAAAATCTCCGTGATAATGACTATATTCATCAGTTAATAAAATTGTAAAGTCTATATTTTCTATTAATGACGTGATTGAACCAATATCTATATTATTTATTGTATTGTAATCAATGATAGTTTTTATGGATTTATTAATGCGTTGATTTGTTTTATCTATATAAAATTTTTTACATATATCTTTAAAATTATTTATACTTATACTATTTGATGTCCATAAATTATCTTTTGACCAAACAAGTAATTTGCGAATTTCTCCATGCGTTTTAATATTACTCATTAATTCACCATTTATTAGTTCCATTTTAATAAAATTTTGTTTACTATCTAATATTTTTGGAGTTAATGGGTATAAATGAAGACCTCTTTTGATTCTATTTTGACATATTTCAGTATTATAAAAAAATTTAATTACATAATTATCAAAAAAACATATACTTTCATCATTTTTATCTAATACAATATAGTTTGTTTCATATATTTTTTTAATTTGGTGAGTTAAATCTGTTAAATTACCAGCATCATACCATTCTTTTAATACAATATATTTAATTTTTGTGTGTTTTAATAATTTATGTAATATTTCAACATCCCCCATTTCAATAGTGTTATTTGTATAATTTTTTTCCAAAATATTCCAGTAATCAATATAATTTTTTATAAATGATATACCTGTATAACTATAATCAAATATTTGTTCACCTTTATTATTAATATTCTTTACATAACACTCATCCAATACATTAATTGTTGAATATAGTGTTCCACATTTAATATTATTTACAAATAATGTATTTTCATTTGGTATAACTATTTCATCTTTTGTCAATGAGTCACAACAATTAAACATAAAGGGACATTTTAATTCATTTTTTGCTTGCAATAATGAATATGCTAATGAACTTCCATTTCCTTGATATTTATTAATCCATATAAAATTAAAATAGTGTTCTGGATAAGCCAACTCTAAAAATTGTTTTACAAAATCACCATAATAACCTAACGTTATTACAAATTCAACATATTTGTTGTATTTTTCAATAATATGACATATTGCCATTTTATCTCCAACCTTAATTAATGATTTATTGGTATATTTTGTCATATTTCCTAATCTACTTCCAACACCAGAAGTCGTAATCAATACCTTATAAAAATTATCATAGAGAGAATGATATTCGCGTAATTTTATCAATAAATCTCTTTTAATATCCTTATCAACAAAATTAAGTTCATTTTTTAGTTCTTGAAATTCGGGATATGAAAACACATAATGACCACAAATATTTATAAGTTTTTCTTTATTTTCTTCAGGATTAAAATCTTTACTTACCCATTTTACCCATTTTTTTGATAATAAACAAATTTGATAAAATTGTTCAAATAATTTGTTTTGTTTTTCATCATTAGCAATACTTTTAATACTCTTTAAAATTGCTTTTGTCTCTATTTGTCCTAATTCTGGTGCAACATTAATACAATCTAGCCCTAATTCAAACTTTTCCTTCATTAAATCGATAGATACCCAATCTCCATTATGTTCTTTGGATATAAACCCATACTTTTTACATAAATTTATCATATCCTTTAATCTATCCTTTTCATAATGACCAATATTACTTGCTTCTAATAATCCAGTTCCACATTGAACTACAAAATATTTAATTCTCTTATATATTTCTGGTTCTATTGATTTTTGTAAATCTAAAATAAATCTCTCTAACTCATCTACATCAAATCTTCGTATTCCTTGTTCTGTTGATATTTCAAAATTTAAATTAGGATTTTCATTATAACAAAAATTTAATGCTTTTATTGTTTCAATTAACCCATCTTCATAAACAGGATATTTTTTCCAAGGATCAATATGAATTATATCAAAATATTTGCAATCTTCTTTTAATGATTTTATACCATCATCATCAATAGTACCTTGACCTGGGCCACCATGGTCTCTTTCTACCTGAATCAAATTGCTTCGTTCTCTTACATATTCAATAAATTCTTTGGTTGTCCAATTATTCACATATCCTCCATTATATTCAATTTGCCTTCTTGATGGAATAAATGTAAATGGTAATTTTACATTGTTTGAATATTCTATAACTGTATCAATAATATTTTTTGACATAGGTCCTAAATAAATTTTACTCATTTACGTTATAATATATATAATAATATAATCATTTTTATAGAACTAAATATTTAAATTTAAAATTAATATATTAATATATTAAATATAAAATATTAAATATTTTATATTTAATATTATTATGGATAAAACTATATATAATATTGAAAATAGAGGTTATCCTATAATTGGTCATTGGTTTTTTTTAATGTTGGCTGGTTTATTGGATATTACCAAAGGAAATCCAATAGAAGGTTCTAATTGTCCTGTTTATAATTGTAGTAGATTAAATCATAATGTATTTGATAGAAACATTAAGATAAATGGTAAAATCAAAATATGCTTCTATAATCAAATTATAGATGAAGGAACAACTTGGAAATCTCAAGGCGGGTTTAGTAATTTTAATTTTGAAACATTAAATCTAATATCTGATAAATTTGAATTAATTACTGATATTAATAAATATAAGAATGAAGGATACCAGATTATAAATAATTATGGGTGTGTTATAAATAATAATCATAATTATCCTTTTGTAAAAGTTGAAAATATTGAATTTGTTCGTAATTTATTTTTAGAAAATACGAATTACGAATATAATAATAAAAAATACATTTATATTTCTAGAAAAAAGGCAATTACGTGTAAAAATTCTCCTAGTTTTAATTTAAATAGAAGAACTATTTTAAATGAAGATACACTTTTTGATAATTATTTATCAAAGCTCGGATTTAATATAGTATATCTAGAAGATTATAGTGTTGAAAATAAAATAAAATTATTTAATACATCATCAATAATCGTTAGTCCATTTGGAGGAGCATTCACATTTACTATTTTTGCTAATAAAAATACAAATATAATAGAAATTTCAAGTAATTTTAAGTGTGTTGGATGGTATGGGCAATGGGAACAAATTACAAGAATGTTAAATATACCATATCTAAAAATACATGCTAATAATATGGATAATATGGATAATATGATTGTTAATGAAACAGAATTATATAATAAAATAAATGATATTATTCATAATAAACAAAATTAATTTATTTATAATCACTTTCTAATGTATTTTCTCTTTTATATTTATCACCAAGTCTTACTACATCCCATAATTCTGGCGTTGAGCATTCTAAATATTCACAATCACTAATTCCTTCCATTCTATGTATGGTATATGGTGTAATAGTAACTTTATCACCTGCTACCATTTCACGTTGTTCCAAATTATCTATATTTTTTCCAATATATAACCTTACTTTTCCACTTAAAACATAAATAGTTTCTCTTTTTAATTCATGATATTGCATACTACAGCATTCATTCGCTTTCATATATAGTTTTTTTACCACATAATGATCATTATATTCTATTAATTCTTCTTTACCCCAAGGTTTAATAACTTCTTTTGGTTGGTCATCACTTATAGTTACAAACTTAGAAGTAAAATCATAATAAGGAATACCTTTATTTCTGACAACGTTAACAGCATAACACGTATTTGTATCTCCGTTCGGTTTTCTATCATTAATTATAATTCTCACACCACCACCTAATCCCAAAATTAATGTGTCATACACAATACCTAACCTCAATAATTCTTTTTCGGTTTTTTCTCTCATACTTTCTTTTCTCCCAGTTGTTAAAATAATTTTATAACCTAGTTTATCCCAATTATTTATAGCTTGTATTGTATTTGGTAATAACTCATATTCTTTTGCAGTTGCTTGATTAAAAACATCACCAACGTGTTTTAATAAAGTTCCATCTATATCACAAAATATTGTTTTTGGTCTTTCCATTTAAATAATTATATAAATGGAACAAGATTTAAATACTTATACCGATAATATAGTATATAATATAGTATATATTATTACATACTCACTCGGATTATTAATATAAATGACTTTGATAACTATTTAAAAATATAATTAATGATGTATAATATAATATGATTTTTGAAGAAGAGGAAATAAATAATATTTATAATAATTATGTAAAAAAAAAAAAAGATTATTTTAATAAAAATTTTATTAAAGATTGTCCCGTTAAAAAATATAATTATTCTTGGAGACATAAAGATGCTCCTCGTTGTTTTTGTGTTCAAGATTTTATAGAGTGGATAACTAAATATAACTTAAAAAATTGTAAAAATTTAGGTTATACTAGTGAAACTGACCCAGAATTAGAATTTTTAAATCCTGAAAATAAAACACTATATTTATATGATAAAATTGATGAAACAAGTAATAAAAAAAAAAATGATTTACATACATTTATTGCTTCTACCAAACATGATTTTTTTTTATTTAATCAAACACTAGAGCATGTTTACAATCCATACAAAGTAGTAGAAAATATTTATAACAATTTAGAAGTTGGTGGTTGCGTTTTTACAAGTGTTCCTACTATTAATATTCCACACGATACTCCTTTTAATTTTTCAATGTGGTATCCAATGGGTTTAGCTGTACTATTTAAATCTGCTGGATTTGAAATATTAGAAATAGGACAATGGGGTAATTATAATTATATTAAACAATTATTTAATAACCATGGTTGGCCTGATATATATAATTGTGGAATTGAAAATCAGGAAAAAAATGTAGTACAATGTTGGATTTTAGCAAAAAAACTATAATTTTTTCTCTATCTATTTTTTCTCTATCTATTTTTTCTATCTCTATTTTTTTAATATAATTATGTGTTTCATTTAATCCTCTTAAATGTCCTGCGATTATAATTGCAATAAACATAGTTATAATATCAAATATATTTATTTAAAGAAGTAAATTTATATATATAAAATGAGTTATGATGATTTTTATAAAAAATTAATAGAAATATGGAAAAGTGGTGGTAAAGATGGAGGTGAAGGTGGATGGGCACAATATTACTATGGTATAGTTAGTAAGGTTATTCGCGATAATGATTTTAAAAATTGTGCCGAAGTAGGTATTGGTTATGGTTTTCATTGTAAACAAATTTTAGAATCTACAAAATTGGATATGTTACATTTAATTGATCCTATGTGTTTTTATCCAAATGATGCTTTTGCTGATGATGTGATTAAATATGGTGGTTTTGAAAAATTGGTCAAAAACATTAAACATCATTTAAGCGAACATAATGATAACTATATTTGGCATAGGCAACCTAGTATATCTATAACAAATGATCAAATACCAGATGAATCATTGGACCTAGTATTTATTGATGCGGATCATAGTTATAATGCTGTATCAAATGATTTACCATTTTGGTGGAAAAAGGTAAAAAAAGGGGGGTGGTTATTAGGTGATGATTATAACAGTTGTCATCCTGGAACTACTAAGGCAGTTAATGAATTTGCACAACTGATTAATATGAAATTACAATTTTTATATAAACCAAATAACACATATCCTATTTATTATTTTATTAAATAATAATTTTGATTACTTTTATTAAATAATATAAACATATTATTATTATATTATTATGAGCCTAATACCAAATCAGTTATTTTATTGTAAAAATAAAGATACTTATCCTCCCTTTAAAAATGGATTATATCTTGAAGAATATTTTTTAAAATATATGAATGATAATAATATTCAAACAAAACGAAAATATATACCTGCGTTATGGACTAATTTTCAAATAGAAGGTTGGTTTAATTCTAAACAAAATGAAATGCAAAATGCATTAGATATATGGATAAATAACAATCCATCATCACAAGGTTACTTTACTATTGTTCAATACGATGATGGTCCAAAATTAAAATTACCAAAAAATACTATTATTTATGGTGCATGTTCAGGTGATATCCCAATTCCTCTTATATATGAAGACAAAAATAACATATTATTAAATATACCTATTAAATCCTTTTCTGAAAAAAATATATTGTGCTCATTTATTGGTAATATTACATCCAATACATTGTCTCCCAATGTCAGAGAAATGATGTTTAATAAGTTTCAACATAATTCTAATTTTAAAATGATAAACGCTGGTGGTTGGACACCAATTGTAAATAAAAATAATCAAGATACATTTATTACAACTACTTTAAACTCCAAATTTGCTTTTGCGCCAAGAGGTTATGGTCGTTCTAGTTTTCGTTTTTTTGAATGTCTAAAACTACGCACAATTCCTATTTATGTTTGGAATGATATTAATTGGTTACCATTTCAAGACAAAATTGATTATAATAAATTATGTATAGTATGTCAAGTATATAATCTTGATACTTTAGAAAAAACATTAAATTCTATTACTGAAATAGAGTACACACAAATGTTAGAATATTATCAAACAATCAAACATTTTTTTACATTAGAAGGTATGAGTAAAGAAATTATTCAGTTGAATTATTAACCAACCAAACAAACAAATCTCACTTCCCCGTTGAGCCAAATCCCCCAGCACCCCGCAAAGTATCTTCCCCCAAATCATCAACAAGTTCCACCTTTATAGGATACATTATATTCGGCGCACAAATTTGGACAAGGCGTTGTCCACTCTCTACCTTAAATGTACCTGGGCGCACATTATCAAACACTGCAATATAATTGCCTCGATATCCAGAGTCAATAACGCCAATTGAATTCGCCAAACGAAGTGGGGTCTTTGTTCCGGTGCTAGAACGTGGATACAGAAAATAACCAACAGGCATCGAAACATTCGGAGAAGAAGATGCATTATCATTATCATTATCATTATCATTATCAATATACGCCATTGATCCACTAACACCTAAATTAATCTTAGCTGTAGTAAGACCAGTAACTTCTACATCTGTTGGACAAATAAGGTCAAATCCAGCGTCAAAATAACATTGTTCGTTCATCTTTTTATTGTGGGACAATACGGCAGGTTGATAAAGTTCACGCATTTCATCTGACACTTTCAAGCGAAGCAAATAATGAGGCATACAACTTGTAAGCGAAGCAGCCATAGAGAGAAACTTTGATATAAACATATAATACGTTATGGTTTTATATGTTTTTAAACAAGTATATGTTTTTTGTGTGTTTGTGTGTTTTTAATTTAACACGAGTGCGTGCAAGTGCTGTTCATTAAAGCAACTGGTATCGGTGCAATACTTTTTGTAGTTGTATCACAATTGAATTTCTTGTATTTCAATAAACCAGCTTTAAGGTATTCACCGGCCGAAAGAGCCCCCTGCCCATATTGACCACTATTCTTTGCATTATATGTCGTGTAAAAACGTTTTCCCCCAATATGATAACTACGAGCTTTACAGTACGATAATGTATCCCCACCACTTGAATCCGCTTTCTCGGTAACACACACCGCCGAACTTGCTTGGACAACATTCGTCGTATGTTCGCCGGCACTTCGATATTCAGGCGAGAAATTCTTCACCCAAATCGATTGGCTACCTTCAGCACATGTTCCATTCGCCTTACACGTCGGATATTTTACGGAAGAATACAAATACCCTTTCGTGTTTTTCGCCGATGGTTTTATAATAGAAGGATCGTTGCTACTACATATGTTATAATGTCCGTTTCCTAAAGCCGATAAATTTGTATCACCAATAGCGCGTTGATTTCTATGACCACCATTTAAAGAAAATCCATTAGCTGAAACAGGAACTTGAAATCGTTTAGAATTTCGTTTTAAAGCAACAATAGACATATAGAATAACAGCAGAAAATACATGACAGGTTCACTATTTAAAAATACAAACACATTCGTTCCATAGGTTCTTTCTTCAAGCATCTCTCTATGAAATAAACTAATTTAGTCCCTTGTAATTTATCTAAAGAGAGATTGGAACATTTTAAAAGGGTCAAACACAATAAGGCCAAACTATAATAACTCGCACTACGATGACTAATAAAAGGCAGAGCATTCATTTCTAAAAGTTCAGGAGCACATACTTCTTTTGGAAAGGGATACACATTCGGACAAGCCAATACAAAATGCGAATTATCCTTCTTATTCAACGGCACCATTTGTGATAAATTGGCCAATAAATATAGGTCATCATTTATAACTAAAATATCGCTTACTTGTAAAAAAAGCAAACTAAATCCTTTCTCTTCTAAGGCTTTTAATTGAAGTGATAGCTGAAGAGCAAATTTATCTATTTTCTTATAATTATCATTATCATTATCGATAGCACTACATTGCAAAGGTTCAATCTTACAAGATTTTTTTATGTATTTAACTCCTCCTTTTAGATTTAAGACCAATGAAATTAATTCATCGTAAATCTCTCTATGTTCTGATTTTTGGTCCTTAATAGAATTGTAAATCAAATCATATTTTGATTCCATCATGATTAATTATAGATTATAGAATAATAAAGTAAAAGAATTGTTTATTTCTATTTCATTTCAGAAAAAATTGAAAATGTAATAAAACATTTAGATATAATACAATAGTTAATATAACAACAAACCAAAAATGCCTGCTACATACATTCCTCCTTCCATGCGCAACCGCGCATCAGCAGCAAAAACAACCACTAAAAAATCAGCACTGAAAAAAGAGGTCGCACCAGTAAATGATGAAAATGCCTTTCCTTCATTAAATGATACGATGAAGACAAATAATAAAAAAGCTGGAACTCCAATTAGCTTTTCAAGTGCTTTATCTAAAAAGACGGAAGTCGCAAAAATTGAGAAAAAAAGTGATTTGAAACCAGGCTGGGTTTATATCCGAAAAAATAATGGAGCAATTCAATACAAATATGGTGAGCCAATTCTATGGGAAAATCGCGATCATCTAGAAGATATAAAATTGGGGAATATTTTGTTTAAATACCGAATTGCACGAGAACAATATGAACGTGATATGGATGTTGAACGATTAGGAGATTTGTCTGAATATTATAGACAACCAACTTTAGATGAGATATATGAAAATGATGTTGAAAATGGTTCAGGTGAATATGATTCTAGTGAGTATGATAGTGATAATATATATTAAATCAAACACAATAAAGAAATAAAGAAAAACATTTGTAATAAGTATAATTTTTTTTATCAAAATATATATGTTTTATAATGGATATTGATAATAGAGAAAAAGAAGAACTAGAAGAAAAGGAAGAAGAAGACGAAAACGACCAAGAAGAAGACGAAGATGAAGAAGATGAAGAAGATGAAGAAGACGATGAAGATGACGATGAAGATGAAGAAGATGAAGAAGACGATAAAGATGACGCTATAAGTGATATAGATTCCGATGATGAAATATTAGATACTACGTGGGTAAATGAATATAAAAAATCAGAATCTATATACAATGATTTTTATAAAGAGCCTGTTACCTCGATTGGAATTTATTTACTTTATATTAATAAGGATAATGAATTAGAGCATACACATCGCGATAGATGTTTATTAGAAAAAAATGGTTTATTAAAACGTAATATTATCATGTCCTTTATTAAACGTTATCAGTATCTATTTTCGGTAAATTATAAACTTAAATCATTACTCCAATATAATATTGACCTAGAACCTGTCGAAGTAAGTGATTTTGTAAATGAAGAAAAAAGTAATTTATTCGAAAATCGTTTTATAAAGACAGAGAAATATTTGAATGATATTCATTTCGAAGATTCTATTCATATGTTTCAAGATTTAAATGCTCTTTTTTTTATATTTATGGAAGAAAAACCAATTGTAAACCATACAAGACGCATATCAATGGTAGATAATAATAAAAAAACGAGACGTATAAATCATAAAGAAATTCTTAAAAAAAACTTAAAGATATTTAAAGAGATACAATAAGAATGAACGATAACGAAATTAAGAAAGAGAGGGATAATGATGATTCCCATTCCCATTCCCATTCCCTCAAATATCATTTATTAGAATTAATAAAACAAATAAATTCAAATGATAAATTTGTTGTAAGAGAGATGACCGCAATCACATTGAATGATATTTTTGAAAATTATGAAGCAGGAAATGATTCATTATCACTTTTATATAGATTGATTTTTCATACCAGTAAACATAATCAAGAAATGGCCTGTTATATGTTATGTGGATTTATTCAATTTGGACAAACCCAGCAAGGATATGATTACAAGCCAATGCTAGATCATTTTGTAATGAAAGCATTTGATGGATTAAAACAACAAATGGGTTGGTCTATTATTAAACCATGCATTCTGTCATTGGATAAGAGTTTTGGTAATATATACAATGAGCCTTTATTTGATTATATCGTATATCAGGTTGTAGGTCAAATGCGTTATGATATAAATGTATTTCCGTATTATATTTCGGATATATGCCATTATTTACCTCGAGAAAAATCATTTATATGGGGCTGGTTTGCTCGCAATATTGCAGTTTCTTATTATTCTCAACATGGTATGAATAAAAATAATATATCCAGTAAACAATTGCGAAAGTATTTAATGTATTATCGTAAAACAATAACTAATTTACGTAGTATTGTTCCTCCGGTTGAACAATATATTGAAAATGATATTATACTAGAACAAGATTGGGATGAAATTATAAATACATTAAATGATATTGAATATCAATGGGCTGGTGATATTATTGAGCCTTATTTACCTACTAGCAAAATTATATATCGAATTCCTTGTGAAATAAAAATGAATGATACAGAAATGAATGATACAGAAGAAATTTTAACCGATAATTTAGGACAAGAAGTTATGATGATTGTTGATGATGAATTAATACCCGTGCCAGTTAGCGAAGTGCCAGCGCCAACGCCAGCACCTGTAGAAGCGCCAGTGCCAGTGCCAATGCCAGCGCCAACGCCAGCACCTGTAGAAGCGCCAATGCCAATGCCAGCGCCAGTGCCAGTGCCAATGCCAGCGCCAACGCCAGCACCTGTAGAAGCGCCAATGCCAATGCCAATAGAAGCGCCAGCGCCAATGCCAGCGCCAGCACCTGTAGAAGCGCCAACGCCAACGCCAGAAAAAAAAACAGAAAGTAGCACTTGGGCTAGTTGGATTGGTTGGTCTTCTTAATATATTTTAAATATCTTTTTCATTAATCGTAAGCCAATCCATTTGGTCATTTGTTGTATTATTGCTTTCCCTTTTTTGAACATTAAGGAGACTTTCTAACGATGGAATAACTTCTACTTGTTCTTCTTCTTCTACAATTTTGTCATTTTCATTGCCATCTTTATCCTTATGGAAATTTGAAAATGTCAAATCACTTCCACCATCGATTTTCAAAAGAACTGATAAATTCTGGGGTTCAAATTGTTTCAATTTATCTTTTTCTACTGCTGAATATATTTCTAATAAATCACAATTTTTTTTTCCATCGCTTCGCACTTCCCAGTCATAAAATCCAATCAAAACCCAGCATCCAGGACCTAAGCCATCACCACTTCGTTTATTTTTCAAGAATTTTCCACGAACATTGCATTGATATGTATTTCCATCTGCTCCAATAACACCACATCGTTGCGCACTATAAATTTTTGTAACAGACGCATACATTTCATTAGAATCAGTAGCACGCCTTACATCATGCGTTGTTGTTGAAGAGACATTTTTACGCGCAACTTTCTTTGACTTGTTTCCTCCTGCGTTTTTAACCATATTGAACTATTGTATACCATTACAACTTACCTTTAATATAATTCAATTTTATCTGTATTCATATAATTTTATGTATTCATATAATTTATTTTCTAGTTATAATTTACAAATGAGCAAAACCCCGATTACTTGGTTAGAATTAATCAAAATGAAACTTAAGGAAGAAAAGGATAAAGGTAATTCGCCGTCAATTCGTGATGTTGTTCCTGAAGCTAAAAAAGATTGGGCTCAAATTAAAGAAGGAAAACACCCCAAATACATTCAAGGAAAAGCCAAAACACACGCGCGTAAAAAAAATAAGGGCGAAAATAAGAAAAGTCGTAAAAATTCCACGAAATCGTTCAAAAGTAGTTCTAAATCTAGTTCTAACTCTACACCTAGAACTCCTTCGGTTGATATTCAAGGATTACTCGATGAACTTAAATTGTGTAATAAATGTAAAAAAAAGGCAAATAAATTAATAAGTAAAAAAAACATGTCTGGCGGTAATTGCGGATGCACTGGTGGTCAACATGTTGGTGGATGTGGGGGAGGCGGTTGCCCCATTTAAATTTTCAATCTTCATTTTCAGAATCTTCGCCTTCGCCCGCTTTTGACAGCATAAAATAACGATTTTTATAGGTTTTTTTGATCTTCATATTCATATCTTTATCCGTAAAGATATGTTTTTCTTCATTTACCAAACGGCGAATTTCAGTTCGCAATAACTCAATATGTTGTTCGCAAAAAGTTTTATAAGCGAATGCCGGTTTAAAACCTTTTTGTTTCATAGCCGTTAATAAATGGACATCAATCGCCTTTATGAAATCCTTCCCCATAACAATATACTCACGCTTTTTTTTACTTACTGCAGAAACCTTTTTCCCCTTCCCCTCCCCCTCCACCTCCCCCTTATTTTTTTTGATTTTTACTTTTTCCCTGAAATAATAACGCCCCGCAATATACATTTTTTCTTCCACATCCCCCTTATAGCCGGCCGCAACTAATCGGTCAGTTTCGTCTTCAATGCATTCTTTGTTTTCATTTAACCATACTTCCCAAGCTTCTTTATAGCTATGCCGATCATCCAGCTGATGAATTTTTGCAAATTGAGTAATGATATGTAATATGTCATCACTCAATTTATATCTGAAAATTTTAGTATTGTTTTCGCCGTCAACATCAACGTCAACGTCACCGTCACCTTCGCGCTTGATGGTTGTAATTTCATTCGTTTGCGCCATTACAGCAGATACAGCAGATACAGATGTTGCCATTTTTTATCTGGATAGATAGTGTGGATTAGAAATATAGTTATAAAAGTTTTCAATTTTTTTCAATAAACCACCCAAATCAAATATATATAAAAATCAAATATATATAAAAATGTATTCTATTACAAGTGAAACTTATACTGATTCATATTTTAATTATAAAAATATTTTAATTATCAATCAAATGCCAGCAGGGCCATTGGCTAATTATACAAAAAGAATAAATATACAACCGCAGCGCATTTCGGCATTTCGTACAAGAGCTGAACAATCAAATTGTCTTTATGCTATTTATAATAGTATAACAAATGAACCATTAACCATCGATGAATTACCTGATTTTTTTACAATTTGTCAAACAAATGGCTATAAAATAGAAACAGAATTAACCCAAATGTTAAACAATAATCAAAAACAATTAAAAAATGTTATTTGTTATATCTCTCTTGTATAAATAATAATAATAATAAATAAATAAATACATATATTTGTATATAAAATTGATTTATATACAAAACTAATTTAACTACTACAATCGCTATTATGGAAACCCAGAAACAAACTTCCCAAATAAAAAAGAAAAAATTCATCATCAAACCAAAACCGGATTTATCTCAGGAAGACACCGACATAAGCAATTATATCGCCCAATTAACGCCAATGGAAAAGAATGTTCTCCGTATTGCTCAATCGCATTTAGAGTCTTCATTTCATCTAGTTAAAAGCATTGGTTTTCAGGAATGGAAAAGTAAACAATAACAAGGTCATTTATATTTATATTTATAAATAACACCTTCTACAATTCATGATTCTACGTGTATAATTTGGTTTACTATTTTTTTTACACTTAAATTGACCTAACATATATTTTATACGCCGAGTCGTATTATTTAATTTTCTTTCTCTTGTCTTTCTCTTTCTCCCCACACCACCACCAGCCTGCGAAGAACCAATATTCAAAACCGGTTCTAACTTTTTACCTAGTTCACTTATTTTACATGTTGTTTTATTAGCTTGGTTAATAACACCATCTACAACGGTCGCCATACTTCCAGCCGCTTTTGCAAGTGGTCTACACCCATCAATCAATTCTTGTCCTAATTCATCCGCCGAAAGAATTACTTTCACAATACCACCAACAACTGGTATATTTGAAACAATTGCCGAAATAACATTGACTAGCGCATGAGAAATAGATTCACCAATATTTTCACCCATCCCCTCTATGATGCTGCTTAATCTTTTGTTTATTCTATCTATTTCGGGTTGAGCAATATCTAATGTTTTCAATAATGCATCAACATAATTTTTCATCCATTCTTCAAAAATATTTTTAAATTCAGCTTGTTCAACCGCATCTTTATAGCGTTTACTTGTTCGCATCATTTTATCAAGCAATTCACCTGATTTAATATTTGGATCTGCTAATATTTTATCTGCGTCTGAGCCTAATACAATTTGATTAATAATATTTTGGATTTTGATAATAATCATAGCATATCCTACTTCAAAAGGGCCAAAAATATCCGGATACCCTTTGATTTCTTGACCGGATACTTGGTCAAATAAGTTTTTGATAGAATTTGATACATTATCAATAGCACCAGAAGTAGAACTTCCTATTTTCTCAATCATATTTGGCACTACATTTGGCAATTCTTCTGTAACCATAGAAACACATTTTGCTTTATCATTTAAAGCACCCCAACCATTTTTTAACATAGAACGGAATTTATCTTTGGCCATTTGGTCAAGCCCTTGCATTTTTTTGTGAGTAATTAATTTATCAGCAACCCCTCTCATTATACACGAATCTTCTCCAACACATTTTCCATCCGAATTTTTTCCATCATCACCTAATGCTCCATCATTTTTGTTGCCTTCATCTTCATTTTTGTTGCCTTCATCTTCATTTTTGTTGCCTTCAGCATCATCTTTTTTTGCCATAATATTAAACTATATTATGGCAAGGTTTTATTTTTTATAATTAATTATCTTTCTTCTCTAAAAGATTTTTATAATTAGCGTAATCTAATACAGGTTCATTTTTAGATTTTTGTCCCTTATCTTCATTCGTTTTGTATTCTTCATAATCACATAATTTTCCCTTAAATCTAAAATGATTTGATTGTTCAATAACCTTTACTGGCGGATTAAAATTAGGAGTGGCTCCTTTTCCACCTGTATTGTACTTTTTAAATTTTGCAAAAACAGACTTCGGCTCGGCTTCTGCGACTACAGGCTCATCAGCATGAGCATCGTCGTCGGCGGCGGCAGCATCATCATCGTCGTCGTCGGCAGCATCATCATCAGCATCATCATTTTCCGCTTCCACGCAAATAAATTTACAATCATATTCAATCGCATATTTTCGCGCAATTGTTTCTAACATATTATAATTAACATCCTTCAAATGATCGGTATAATAGCAAAAACATTCAAGGTCAATATCATATGTCATAACAACAACATTATCATCCGGCATTGTTTCACGCACAATTTTTGTCTTCAATAAAACCATTTCTTCTTTCGTCAATTCTCGGCGCGTCAATGCTTTAAATTCATCAACATATTTATCCGTATATTTTTCTTCTTCATCCTCCTCTTCATCATCATAAGCGCCATTATTCTTACAAACATAATGCATAACAATTTCAATGATACCCATACTAAATATAAACCAAGTTGAATAAGAGGTAAACATATCAGTCCAAGTAAATTCATTCATTTGAGTAGGTATAGTAGTCGTATTAATCATCATTTTTGCCTTTGGTTATTAATATTGAACTGGATTTATATTTAAGTTTTTTATATATATCATTATTCATTTATATATCATTATTCATTTATATATCATTATTGCAAAAACTCCTGATCTATTCCCTTACATCTCGCTAGAATATCCGACGGCAATGTATATTTATTTATCTCTCGCTTTACCATCGGTCGTATCGTATGAAAGCCTTTGATATTATAATAATTATCATCTTCTGGATACTTATTTACTACATTGGTAAAAGTATGGATAATGGGTTCGCCCCATTCACAAAATGTATAAATACGTTTTATAGTCTCTTCCGGATGGTCTACTAGTTCATCATAATGAATAAATAAAAATTTAGCATTAGCATTAGCGTCAGCGTCAGCGTCAGCCTCATGCGCCATTTTTATTCCATCCAGCGAATTCATAATTGGCTCTGTTCCTGGCTCTAGCATTTCATTTAAACAACGATGGATTATTTCATCACTCCAATCATTCTTTTTAAATAAATTATAAAATGATTCAACCACTGCTGTCACCGACCTTTCCATCACAATTATTTTTATAGTCGGATCAATGTATTTTTGTAAAAGTTCAACATTTGATGATTTCGTCCAAGACCGGCATTTATCTACGATACATTTTGTCCCATTTGGAACATTCTTATAATAAGTATTTGGTATTTGAACAATTAAATCTCTCATTGTCTCTTCGCGATGGTTTGATTTTAATTGCTCATTTACATTATATGTACACGACATTGTCATATCCCATATGAGTTGACAAACCGCTGAATTTCCTTCAGCATGAATCATTGGATTTTGTGATAAGAGAGATGAAAGAAGCGTCGAACCACTACGCGGCATACCACTTAAACATACAAATTGTGTCATTATAAATGAAAAAAAGTATGTTTACTAATACTTTATAGATGAGACATTTTTAAGTGAATAAGTGAATAAGTTAAGTTAAGTTAAACCAGCCAATTGTTCTTTTCGTAATGCAAACAATTCCGCAAGTTCTTTTGATAAATCCGGCACTTTATATACTTGGTAAGAAGGTTGATTTGGATGAAGACAAACCAAACACATCCGTGTGACTTTTTTATTATATTTTGCTTCTAAAATCGCCTTATACGTATTCAATTGAAGTGCGTAATGCCAGAAATTCGTATCAGGAAAATGTGCAATACAATCCGTTAAGGCAAAATCGCCGAATGTATTCATTTTTTTAATATCTTTACAGCGTTTCCAGTCATAAATCATCAGTTCATTTTCACCATCGCCTTCATACACCATATCGATTGAACCGGCTAAACGGATGTCTTCGTCAAAAATCATCCACTCGGTGCGGTAAGGAATTAAATTTGGATTATCGGCGAGAAATGCGAGGAAATGAGGCGATAACGTCAACCCACCACCACCACCAGCACCACCACCACCACCACCATCACACACAAGGGGGGTCAGGGGGTCCCCCCTATAGTAGCATTCAATCCCATAATGCATATCCGTCCCTAATTGCGCGGCTTCATCGCGGTTCTTATCCCACCCCGCTTTAATTTCTTCACGCGTTTTGCCATAATAGGGCGATTTTTTCCACGTCCGCTCATTGGCCATCATTTTTGTAATAATCGCATCCGCATCAAATTGTTTAAAATGTGAATGGTTCCACTTGGTCACCGAGGTATAATTTGCTTCACCGGCACACGTATATTTATGTGGACCAGCATCGAATTCAATAAGAGCGTCGCGCGGATGCGGATTGTTGCTTACGTTATGGTGACTCGTCATTATAGTAAGTTGATTATGAATATACTCTTCTCCTTTTAATAGAAATCAAATTCAATTTTTATTAAAAAAATTTTTATGTATTAAACAATTTTTATTAAAAACAATATAATGTTATACATTATTTATTTACCCCTTTTCTCTCTCTCTCTCTACTTTGTTGTCGGTTTCGACGGCCAAGTAATCCCAATTAAATTATCATCATCGTCGGTTACTGGATTCGGATAAGTCGTTGTAATATCGCGTAAAGCTTGCCGATAGGTAAACCATTCTTGTTTGATGACATCAGTTGAAAAAGGATAATCGGCTAGTCCAAACATATCACTATCCGTTAATCGCTTATTACGTTCATTCCGTAAAATAACTAAATTATGCGCTAAAGTAAAATCGGCATACTTGTCTTGGATGGTTTCTTCTGGCACTAAATTGGCGGCCGTATGGTCTTTCAAGCGTTGCCGAAATGCCGCATCCATCACGCACGGAATCGGTTCGCCAATATCTTGCATTAAAATAGAAGCATACGTTTTATCACAACTAATCGGAATACCCGGATGGACGTCCGCTAAAATCTCTACTAAAACACTATGTTTATAACCTGACATCCTTTGGTTATTAATATACTATGATAGGATAGTTTATTAATAAAAAATAAGCGTATAAATTTATGTATAAAAATCAAGTTTAATAAAACATATGTAAATAACTTGTAACATTGGTCATCTTCCATGCATGTCCTGGAGATACAATTAAAGTACCATTGGACTCAAATCCTGGATTACCAATTCTAAAAATATTTGAGGAACTTGTTATTCCTCCATCAGTTGAATAATATACTTCTCCACCACTGGAACCCATGAAAGCAATTATTATCGGATAAGTTCTATTATTTATATACCATACATTTGCTGAAATTGTGAACTTAATATTATGTGGAACTAGTCCGATTCCAAATTGTTGCGCTTGTAATGTCGCGACATCACTTTGCAAACTCGTAATAGAATTATCTACCGCTCCCGCTCCGCCCATTTTCGCCGTCGCCAACGCCAACGCTTGACTTGTCCCGCTAAACAACGTATCACCATTATTACTTGCTAGCCATGTGATTCCGTCATTGCTATACACTTGTGTTTGCCCTCCACCCACACTATCGCCTTCCACACTCGCCAACCAATACTTCCCATTCCATGACACCGCATTACACGTGCTCGCCGCACCCAACAAGGTCAAACCATTCATACTCTTATACCATTTTTTGCCGTTATAACTATAGGCTAAAGGTCCACCCGTGCCGCTACTCTTACCGCCGGCTACCCACCGCGACCCATTCCATGCTACTGCTTTACACTCCCCAGTAAATATCGTCGCGCCATTATCGCTCGGATACCACGTTAATCCATCCGTGCTCCACGCAAAAGGATTAGTGACATCCGTTCCACCTAATCCTGCCACGATAATTTCATTGGAACCTTTAACTGCTAAAGCATTACAATGGATATCGCTAGTTGCTGAAGAGCGCACGGCTTCATATAAATATGCGCGGCCGTAATTCGCACTACCTTTCATTTGAGCACCAATCAATGCTTTATGTCCTAGACGTGTAAATCGCACTGAAATACCAAACCTATCATTTGCCACAATACCATTAAAACTAATATCATAATCGATATTAGTCAGCGGCCACCGATCATTCTCATAATCATAGGAATAAATATAGACTGAACCTGCTGCCGTATTACTATTAGGATCTGATTCATGTGCACCAACGATAATGCGATCGCCAGAACCATCCATTGCAACTTGATAACCAAAATAATTACTAGACGCTAATCCATCATAAGTTTTAGTAGCACTTGTTGGCCAAACACCAGTCGTATTATTACGATGATAAATATAGACTGAACCTGTATCTGTATTAGTTTCATTATCCCCTACAATAAGCCGATCACCTAAGGTGTTAAAACGACACGAATGTCCATAACGAGTAGTTGTCATGCTACTTATAAGTTCTATTGTTGCATTTGCATTCCAACTACCATTTACATAATCATAAATCCATACTTTATCATCTAAGGGAGAACTGACAACCACGCGGTCACCCGCGTCATTCATATCACATGCAAAACCGAATTTAAATTCACTGCTGCTGGCAGTTGTTGCATTACCTTCCGAATAACTTTTTTGTAAATACCATGCACCATATATATAATGATAAATATAACCGCTTCCGGCTTGTGCTAAATCTTCAGCATTGGCACCAACAATAATGCGATCACCAATAGCATTCATCGAACACGAAAAACCAAAACGTCTATATTCTATATCACCATCAATGCGTTTATTTAAGACCCATACATCATTCACATAAAAATAAATATAAACAGAACCAGCAACGTTGGCGAAAAAATCTTCATTAGGAGCACCAACTACGATACGATCACCTACATCATTCATGGCTAAAGCATTGATACTTCCCATATTTCCAAAAATGGTATGCCCCACATCATCCCCTATAAATGATCCTTTCAATACCCATCCATAACCATCATCATTATGAAAAATATTAATGACTCCTATATCACTGCCTCCCGCTAATGGCGCGCCAATAACACACCGCGTTCCTTTCGCATTTATTGCTGAAGACCAACCAAAAGCGCCATTAGTGTCAGTATTCCCCGTTCCATTTCGCCCAAAAAATTGCTCCGTATACTTCGATACTTTTTCTATTGGAAACGTCAATCGATTTCCCGACCAATCATACGTCTGTTCGCCAAAGAACACCTCATCATCGACCTGAGTATTCGTCCACGAGACGCCATTATCGCTGCTTATAGCAAACATATGTTTTCCCTCACTCCCTCGTTTCCCACCGGCAATCACGTTCCCATTAAATGTCGTCAAGGCACGGCAATCCTCGAGTTGTATTGGCATCGTCAATAAATCGTATAAACGGACGTAGCCGTTTTGCGTGCCATAATAATAGGAGGCAGCGTGAGTGACGAAGTCATTTGTATCACCTAGTCGATTCGCACCACACGCAATCCGATTTCCAGAAGCATTAATCGCAACTGATCCACCGAAATAAGAAGGGTTGTCTCCTTCATGCCCAAAAAATTCATATGTTTGTTTACTGCTATACGTGCCACTCGGTCCTGGCCATTGTCTTGTCGTATAATCATAATCAAAAACTTGAACCGACCCAATATCGCTGGTCGGAACATCACTATAGGGCGACCCTACAATCAACCGATCACCTGCCGCATTTAAGGCTACCCTCCATCCAAACCAATCATTTGTTGAAACGCCTTGATAATAACGCACCAGTGTTGAACAATTAGTTATCTTATTACCATCTGTCCACCATCGTTTATTCAAATAATCATAATGAATTAGATGGACACGACCGGTACTAGTAGAATATTCAAATTCGCCAATTGCTAACCGATCGCCTTTGGCGTTTAAGGAAACCGACCGCGCTAAATTCGTATCGGCCGATGCCGCCTGCATATTATAACTTGTAGTAAAACTACCATTAGTTATCGAAATATCCGTTCCTATCGTTCGATCAAGTCTACCCCATTGACCTGTTGTATTATCCCTTTCTATAATGAATATCGCACCAGTTTTAGCAAAAGAAGTAACACCACTAGCACCGATTGCCAATACATCTCCCGCGGCATTAAACGATAGACTACCACCAAATTGCTGATATTCAGCCGAATACGCAACTTTTATACGTCCAATAATACTACTGGCAGCAGTTCCATTAGGCCATTCTCCTGTATCGTCATTATAATCAATAATAAAGACACTACCGGAATCAGTTACTCCATTATCATCATATGGTGCACCTATCGCAACCCGGTTCCCAACAGCATTAATTACGACAGCAACGCCGAAGTGATCACTTGCAGAATCTCCTACATAAACGGTTGTCGCTGTCGTCGGCCATTGACCGGTAGTATGATTATAATGGTAAATATAAATTTTCCCACGATTAGTAACACCAGTATCATCATACCAAGGTTCGCCGACCACTAACCGATCTCCGGCAGCATTCAAAGCAACACTCATACCATAATATGATGAACCGACACTATCATTGCCAGTCAACACTTTTGTCGGTTCGGCAAACCAATCATTTAAACTCATATCATAATCGTAAATACACACGCGACCATAACTGCTATTCGCCGCAGAAGATCCCACCGCTAACCGCGTGCCTGCCGCATTCAGCGCACAAGCATTCCCAAAATAGTTATTCGTTGCCGTCGGCGCATAAAACAATTCTTTACGCAGAATCGCCTGTTCTTTTCCTTTTGCTGCCGCCTGCCAATTCGTAATACCATCGGCACTATACGCAAACGGCGTATCTTCTTCTACGCGCACCGCATTGCCGCCGCCAATCCAGTTCCCGGCATTTTTTGTTAAAGCATTGCATTTCATTTGCCTATCATAAACGGCAACTGAGCCATCACCGGTAGGTGCGCCACTGACAAACCGATTACCGAGCGTATCAATCGCTAACGCCGTGCCTTCATTGCTGTCGGTAAGAACATTAGACGAAATATCCCGTTCGTATTCCCACGTTAAGGTATTCGCATTATAATTATAGACATAATTCTTACCTTTTTCATTTGACCCTCCGCCCGAATTTTTCGTAGCGCCAATAAGTAAGCGGTCGCCTACTCCATTCATCGCGACCGAGCTACCGAAATTTTCGCCGGCGACCTGGCCGGAAATGTCCGTATAATTATACCACTCACGATAATTGTTTCGGTAAATACCCACCGCCCCGCGTCCGCTACCAGCCGTTGGCGCACCTACCGCACACCAATCACCTGCGTCATTCATGGTAATCGCGTGTCCAAAAGAAGCAGTAAATACCGCCGGATTGTAAGACAAATCTTGGTCGGCAACTGCGCTAGTTCCCGTTGTTGTCAATCCCCAAACACCTGTACTCATCGAAAAGTCATAACCATAAACATGGCCAGTCCCATTATCTGGTTCACCGATAAGACAACGCGTACCGGCGGCATTCATAGCAATACTATAACCGAAATAGCCATCTGTAGTTTGAATTTCAAAAAATTGATTAGTATAAGTTCTTTCCCACGTATGTGCGCTTGCAGAATAATCTAAACTATATACTTTTCCTTCATTATCACCATTATTTGGTGCTCCAATTAATAATCGAGTTCCAGTAGCATTCATTGCTAGTGTGGAACCAAATTTTTCATTACTTCCAATTTTATCAATAGAAATACCATTACCCCAAAACGTCGATAATGGATTAAATGAAGCATCATTATACGAGCAATCAAATATATATACTCTTCCATCATCTTGACCGGAACCATAATGTGGCGCACCAACGGCTATACGCGTTCCACTGCCGTCCATAACCACACTCGCACCAAATCGTTCACTTACTTCGGCCGAACCGCCGCTTATATCAAAGGTTTTTATCCAAGCATCGCTATTAAAAGAAAAATCATAAATAGCTACTACGCCGCTTATATCACTAGAAGTGAAATTTGGCACACCGACAGCCATCCGGTTACCGCGACTATTCAACGCTAGACTCGTGCCGAAGGCTTCACTTTCGCCCGTGCCTGTTAAACTATATGAAATGTCCACAGGAGCACGCCAATTACCGCTGTCTAAGACTGAACGTGCATTGTCGTCATTGCGTTCCCATAAAATACCATTGGCGCTATGAACAATCGCATTTTCTCCTACTCCACCAGCGAACCAAAGACTTCCGTCATAGGCAATCGTATTACAACTGCCATCAGTAAAGGTCCGTTTTGTTGTAGCGCTTTCATCTTGTGACCAGGTAATCCCATCATAGCTATAAGCGAATAATTTATCGTCGCCGCCGCTAATGCCGCCACCACCCGTCACTGAAAAACTATCTGTAATCATTTGAAAACCTACATTATTCCCCGAAACCAGTTCACCGGTGGATTTATTATACGCTAGCGGTTCATAAGAATTATAGTCGGTGTCCACATTTCGAATTGGTTTAATATAACAAGCACTTGCATCACCAACAGAATTTAAAGACGCATCGGTCGCATTTAAAATAATGGTATTAGCAGCTTGAACGTCAGTGCCAGCTTGGTAACCAATGGCAATTGCGTTTTGGCCTTGTCCGGTCATACCGGCTTGGTAACCGAGCGCTACGGAATTCAAACTCTGACCGGTCATACCGGCTTGGTAACCAATCGCAATGGCATTTGCACTCTGGTCGTGTAAACCGGCTTGGTAACCGAGCGCAATGGAATTCAAACTCTGCCCGGTCATACCGGCTTGGTAACCAATCGCAATGGCATTCGAACTTTGGTCATATAAACCAGCTTGGTAACCGAGTGCTACAGCGTTTGCTCCTTGACCTGTCATACCGGCTTGGTATCCGAGCGCTATAGAGTTTTCTCCTTGGCCGGTCATACCGGCTTGGTAACCAATAGCAATAGCATTTGCACTCTGGTCGTGTAAACCGGCTTGGTAACCGAGCGCAATTGCGTTTTGACCTTGACCTGTCATACCGGCTTGATAACCAATCGCAATGGCATTCGAACTTTGGTCATATAAACCAGCTTGGTAACCGAGCGCTATAGAGTTTTCTCCTTGACCAGTCATACCGGCCTGATAACCAATAGCAATAGCGTTTGCTCCTTGGCCGGTCATACCGGCTTGGTAACCAATAGCAATAGCATTTGCACTCTGGTCGTGTAAACCGGCTTGGTAACCGAGCGCTATAGAGTTTTCTCCTTGACCAGTCATACCTGCCTGATAACCAATCGCAATGGCATTCGAACTTTGGTCATATAAACCAGCTTGGTAACCGAGTGCTACAGCGTTTGCTCCTTGACCAGTCATACCGGCTTGGTAACCGAGCGCTATAGAGTTTTCTCCTTGACCAGTCATACCTGCCTGATAACCAATAGCAATCGTGTTAGAACTTTGGTCATATAAACCAGCTTGGTAACCGAGTGCTACAGCGTTTGCTCCTTGTCCAGTCATACCGGCTTGATAACCAATAGCAATAGCATTTGCACTCTGACCGGTCATACCGGCTTGATAACCAATCGCAATCGCGTTTTCTCCTTGTCCGCTCATACCGGCTTGGTAACCAATCGCAATAGCATTTGCACTCTGGTCGTGTAAACCGGCTTGGTAACCAATCGCAATGGCATTCGAACTTTGGTCATATAAACCAGCTTGGTAACCGAGTGCTACAGCGTTTGCTCCTTGACCTGTCATACCGGCTTGGTATCCGAGTGCAATGGAATTTTCTCCTTGTCCAGTCATACCAGCTTGGTAACCAATAGCAATGGCATTTGCACTCTGGTCGTGTAAACCGGCTTGGTAACCGAGCGCTACAGCGTTTGTTCCTTGTCCAGTCATACCGGCTTGGTAACCAATAGCAATGGCATTTGCACTCTGGTCGTGTAAACCGGCTTGGTAACCGAGCGCTACAGCGTTTGTTCCTTGTCCAGTCATACCGGCTTGGTAACCAATAGCAATGGCATTTTCTCCTTGTCCAGTCATACCGGCTTGGTAACCAATAGCAATGGCATTTGCACTCTGGTCGTGTAAACCGGCTTGGTAACCAAGCGCTACAGCGTTTGTTCCTTGGCCGGTCATACCGGCTTGATAACCAATCGCAATGGCATTCGAACTTTGGTCATATAAACCGGCTTGGTAACCGAGCGCTACAGCGTTTGTTCCTTGTCCGGTCATACCGGCCTGATAACCAATAGCAATGGCATTCAAACTCTGTACACTATAACCCGCTTGATAACCGATAGCAATTCCATTGTTACTTTGTCCAGTATAACCTGCTTGATAACCAATGGCAACATTACTATTATCAAAAATAAGTCGGGTTGTTTGGATTTGACCCGTAACACCTAAAATATTCATTGACATATCTGAATCATAATGAAAATGTATAGTTTCATCAGAAGTAATTCCACCATTTGAACCAGCTAATAAGACATTTCCTTGGTTTCCGATTAGATTAGATGGAGGGGTTGAACCATCAGGGGATTTCATTATATACGCTAATGCGTGATAATCAGTCATATATGTTAAATATACATTTAAAAAAAGACTTTAAAAACATATTTTAAATATAAAAAATCATATTAATATTATTGTTATTATTAATGTTATTATTAATGTTATTATTAATGTTATTATTAATGTTAATATGATTTATTGACCAGTCATGCCCGTTGCGCCCGTCACGCCCGCTGGCATATCCGTCGGTTTCACCGGCCAATCAATTCCAATTAAATTATCATCGTCGTCCGTGACAGGCGTCGGATAAGTCGTTGTAATATCGCGTAAAGCAACTCGGTAATCTAACCACGCTTGTCTTGCTGCTTCAGTCGGATGCGGAAAATCCGGTAAAGCATAAACATCGCTAGCAACTAATCGCGTATAACGTTCATTGCGTAAAATAACTAAATCATGCGCTAAAGTAAAATCGGCATACTTGTCTTGGATGGTTTCTTCCGGCACTAAATTGGCGGCCGTATGGTCTTTCAAGCGTTGCCGAAATGCCGCATCCATCACGCACGGAATCGGTTCGCCAATATCTTGCATTAGAATAGAAGCATACGTTTTATCTGAGGTAATCGGAATGCCGGGATGGACGTCTGCTAAAATCTCTTGTAAAACCGAATTTTTATATGTTGTCTCTCCTGACATTTGTTGGTTATTAATATACTATGATAGGATAGTTTATTAATAAAAATGAAGCGTATAAATTTTTTTATGAAAAATGAAAATGAAGTATACATAAAAAGTAGACCAATCACATTTATATAGTTTAAACTTCCTCTCTCTCCATACCCAATTATCAAAAACAAAAATATACAGATTAAAAGTATCAACGAAATTCTTTAATATTAACAGTTGGATCAATACTAGTAATTTTATATATAGATAAAGAAGGAACTAATGTAGTTACAGCGGTTATACTATCCCCAACATTTATAACGTTGTTATGTACCTGAACATTATCGATAAATATATACAGAGCGGATTTATTATGTGGATCATATGTTTGTACATAAACACCGATTGTTTTGGATGTATTATTAATATAGTTTACATCTACTACATTACTCGTATTATACCACCTCTGCCCTATCCCAAATTGTTGTGTTTCCAACGTAGTCGCCCGACCTTCCAACGTAGTCGCTCGACTTTCCAACGTAGTCGCTCGACTTTCCAAATTTATTGTATTACCTTCTTTCGCCGTCGCCAACGCCAACGCTTGACTCGTGCCGCTAAACAGCGTATCGCCATTATTACTCGCTATCCAAGACATTCCATTCAGACTATACACTTGCGTTTGGCCGCCACCCACACTCGCACCTTCCACACTCGCCATCCAATACTTCCCATTCCACGACACGGCATTACACGTGCTCGCCGCCCCTAATAAGGCCAACCCATTCATGCTCTTATACCATTTTTTGCCGTTATAACTATAGGCTAAGGGTCCACCTGTGCCGCTGCTCTTACCGCCTGCTACCCACCGCGACCCATTCCATGCTACTGCTTTACACTCACTAGTAAAAATATCGCCACCATTATCACTCGGATACCACGTTAATCCATCCGTGCTCCAGGCGAAAGGATTGGTGACATCCGTTCCACCTAATCCTGCCACAATCATTTCATCTGCGCCTTTAACCGCTAAAGCATTACAATAAATATCGCTTGTTTCCGAAGAACGCGCGGCTTCATATAAATATCCGCGGCCGTAATTTGTATTATAATACATGTCAGAACCAATTAAAGCTTTATGACCGAGACCCGTTAAATTGGCCGATTTACCAAAATTATCATTTTCACTAACACCAGCAAAACTAACATCATAATCAGTCGTAGTAGCCGGCCAATCATCTGCTACATAATCATAAGAATACAAATAAGCACCACCTTTCCTGATATCACTATAAACATACGATTCACTAATTAAAACACGATCACCTGAAGTATCTATTGAAACTTTCCAACCAAACATACTATTAGTAGATACTCCATTGTATTCTCGTTCTAGACTCCAAACACCAGTTGTATTATTACGATGGTAAATATAAGCAACTCCTGTATCGTTATTTTTGTTACGACCACTAATAATAAGACGATTACCTATCCCATTACATGATAAACCAAATCCAAACGTCTCTGATATTGGTTTACTTATAGATGTTGTATAATTTGAATTCCAAGCACCATTCACATAATCATAAATATAAATTGTTGAACCACTTGGATCTCCAACAGCAACACGATCACCAACACTATTTATCGCACTCGCCCACCCAAATTTTAAAGTA
>Ga0315315_10000376_pt1 | contig 36611 bp, 30 predicted proteins | sample M140m3416metaG_FD_203699 | JGI IMG/M metagenome (GOLD analysis project Ga0315315, IMG submission 203699) | Ammonia-oxidizing marine archaeal communities from Monterey Bay, California, United States - M1 40m 3416 | ecosystem: Environmental > Aquatic > Marine > Intertidal zone | place: USA...
GAACAAAATAGTGCAAACAATGCCGTTACAGGAGGTGGTCGTTTGCGTCGTCGTTCTCACCGTCGTTCGCGCCGTCGTTCAGTAAAGTCTAGGAAGGGAAAGAGAAGTCGTCGTGGAGGTCGCCGACCCAAGCGTCGCAGTTCTCGTCGTCCTCGCCATAAGAAAAGTAGAAAGGGTAAGAAGAGTAAAAAGAGCAAGAAGGGTATGCGTGGTGGAGGTGCATGTGGTGCAGGAATGGTGTTAGCTGAGGTTGGTCATGCAATTTATCCTGATCGTGGTGGAGGTGACCAGACGGTAGCAGCACAGACAGAATTAGCACAAAAAAACAGTATGGATATGCACGCCCAATCAAAACTTGATGCAGAAGTTCCTAATCCATAGACATCACGTCTAGCTTATCAAATATGTTTTCGTAGTATAGTGTACGTACGTGTAATCAGTTAAATAATGCCAAGAGGAAGTGACTGGTTTAATTTTGTATATGTTAACATGGCTTATTTAGCATTGATATTTGTGATTTCTATATTTTTGCGTCTTCAAGAGATTCGCAAGAACTGGCCAAAGTATCGATGTAATCCAGTATATATGCCTTTTGCAGATGATGTAAGTAAGAACTTTACTACATGTGTGCAGAACATGCAAGCTAATTATATGGGATATTTATTACAACCTATTTGGGGTACAATTAGTTCTATGCAGGCTATGGGTAAAGATACTATGGGCAGTCTTCAGAACTTCCGCAAAATGATTGCATTCATTCGTGATTCTTTTGGTGGTGTAATGGGGTCTATAATGGGTATTTTTGTAAATATTGTTATGAAGTTTCAAGAGATTACCATAGCAATTAAAGATAGTGTTGCAAAGCTGTCTGCGACTGTACTTACGTTTATGTATATGATGGATGGAACCCGCATGACATTAGGTAGTATATGGAGTGGGCCACCAGGCCAAATGGTTCGTTCTCTTTGTTTTGCATCGGAAACACTTATAGAATTAAAGGGTGGAGAGAAAAAAATGATAAAGGATTTGGATTTAGGAAATGTGCTGAGTAATGGAAGTCGTGTAATAGGAACAATGCGCATTTCCAATGAAAATGAAGAATCGTTATACCATGTCCCAATTGGAGAGACTGTATTTGATTCGGTTCTAGTTACAGGTGAACACTATATACTCAATCGTGAAACAGGTAAGTATGTGAAGGTTCGCGATTATCCTGAATCCGTTATTAGTTCTTCTTCCCCATCCGAGTTTTCTTGTCTTATCACAGATGATCATCGTATATGTATTGGCAAGCAAACATTCTGGGATTGGGATGATGATATGATCCCAGATGGAATGCGATAATACTGCAATTCAATCCATCACCAATATAGTTGTTATGATGAATATAATTTCTTCGAATATTTTCCACGTAGTGTACATGGATAATATTCAGCAATCAGTACATGCAATAGGCAAGTTATATGATAAATCAAGTTATTTCGATACATACGGGGGTTCAGTGTTATTATGTATCCTTCTTGTTGTGTTTCTGGCATTATTTCATCTGTACCAGAAGATGATGTTGAGGGCTGAGCCGATAAGACGTAATTGGGCAGCAAATAGATGTAATCCTAATGTTATACCATTTGCAGGTAATATAATGAATCCAAAAAACATGGGTAAGATTGAATTTACGGGTAAGAACTTCAGTTCATGTGTGTCTAATATTCTTGAACAAATTACTGGATACTTTGTGAATCCAATCCAAACAATCTTGAGTCCAATCATGTTATTATGGAAGCATATGCTTCAGGTTTTGCAAAATATACGTAAGATGATTGCATATATCCGTACGCAACTTGCAAAGATACTTAAGGATTTTTTTATTCGTCTCATGAACATTATACCTCCTATACAGCGTATGGTTATTGCTATGAAAGATATGTTTGCAAAAATACAGGGCGTGTTTAAGAGCGGGATATATATGCTCGTTGGTGCATTTTATTCAATGATGTCATTTTTTGGTCTATTACTTACGTTTGTTATTATCATTTTGATTGCTCTTTCAGTATTGATTATTATAACTGCAGTGGCAGCATGGTTTTGGCCACTTTATTGGGCAGTTTTCGCTAGTTTAATAGTGACATTCTTGTCAATACAAGTTCCTCTTCTTATTATGGTAGTATTTTTCGCAATGTTTGGAGTAGAATCACCACTTGCGGTTCCATCAGCCCCATCTCGTAATTCGTGTTTTGCACCAGCTACTCCTATTACAATTTTAGGTGGTGCATCTGCATCTATAAATAGTATCCGACCAGGCACTGTATTAGGCGATGGTAGCATTGTTACTGCAATTATGCGTCTTGATGTAGGAAATAATCGTGTATATAACTTGCATGGAATACATGTTACTGGTGAGCATTATGTAAAATATAATAATGAATGGATACACGTAAAGAACCATCCTGACGCGTTGTACGATAGTGAATATACGAATCCATATGTGTTTTGTATTAACACCAGTAACAAAATAATTACTATTGGAGACGATGTATTCTCTGATTGGGATGAACTTCAAGAACCTGAAATGATTACATCACATTTAGGTCACCATCCTACTATGAAAAGTTTATCAGAATCTAGTGATGTTCATCGTTATTTTGAGAGTGGTCTTGTAGCAGATACACTTGTATCATGTGATGATGGGACATCTATGTATATAGATCGTGTTTCTATAGGCCAACGATTAAAGGGTGGTGTCCGTGTGACAGGTATTGTTTCTATTTTAGGTGCCGATATAGAACAAGTAACTTGTTTCGTAGGTTCTAATTTAGGAGGAAATCCACGTGCAATAATACGCGGTGCTCCCCATAATGTTTTTATAAATAGTGAAACTGGAAAAGATACGACAACTCTTTTTGTAAAACCTTATGCACATAATAATCCACCTTCATCGCGTGATATTTTATATCACCTTATCACTGATAAAGAGAGATTTGTTTTGTCTAATGGAATCGTTTTACGCGATTATACATCATGTATTGACTTCTTTGATTTGAATGAAAAATAATCCCAACGTACCATATATAATCGTTTATGGATTCTGAAATAGGCACATTAAGTAATAGTGTATCTACCGTTTTCAAATACATTATCTCAATTGTTTTAGTCTGGTTTATTTTAGGCCTTGTTGTATGCTCTTGTTGTAAATATACGATTGGTGATATATTGCGTCTTATTTCTCACGCTATTTACAAGTTAATATCGGGTAATGATGAAGTCTCTATTGAAATAGAAGATATTCATAAGAAAACATGTGAATGTGATGATTCCCCTTGGTATTCTCCTTGTGTGATTTGGGGCAGTAAATCCGCTAAGGAAAATGGATGTTCTAAGGATGATACAAAAGAGTCTGATACACTAGTTAACGGTGTTGATTCCGCTTCTCTAGGTTCTCAAGGTGCTAAAGAGGCATTCGGATGCGGATGCGCTGCGACAAATACCGATATTGGTTCTGGTGGTTCCGCCTATGTGCGTGATAATGTCATTCTCCCCAACCGTGGTGGAAACCGTATGTAAAATAATATGAAATATATATAGCATTAGCATCTATATATATTTATAATCATGGGAAACATAATGAGCATATTTTACAAATCGTTTTTCCATTTTGTTCAATATATACATGACGACATTCACTTCTGATTTTGTTATTAATATTCTCAACCATGTCTTGTAATGTTTTTACTTGCGCTGCATAGTTATTATTGTCTGTTGTACTAGTCTTAAATAGACGCATAGTGTCTTCTATGCGAGCGATAATTCCTTGATACCGTACTACAGCAGTATGGTCTAGGTATATTTCATCTCGTGGGTCATTAGATAGTGTGACATGTTTGTGTGGCATGTTATCAGTATTCATGTAATCTACCATCGTTATATTACATGTATGCAGTTGTTTATATTTATTTCGCGTGTTTTCTTGTTAGTCTCTTTCCCTTTCTTCCCTTTCTTTTATGTTTTTTAGTTTTCCTGTAACCACCTGCTTGACATACCATATTGGGAGCAATAATTTTTTTGTCATCTCCTCTATCACATACTTCTTTTTTAACCATTTCTTTTGTAAGTTGTCCTCTTCCTACTATGTTAGTTTTATCGAACCCAAACTTTCTTCTTATTAGATTAACATAATCAACATCATTATGAACTAATACTAAACGTTGTTCCAACCATTTTTCGTATCTTTGACCACGAATTCTCTCTGCTCCCAAGAACAAATCAAACATGCCAGCTCCTTTTTGTTCCATGTTATATAATATAATGTTATTATTTTTTGTTTCGCTTGGTTTTTCTCTTTCTCTTTCTTCTTGACTTCTTATTTTTTGTTTTGCGTCGTCGTCCTCCTTTGCTTGTGCTATCGCGCCATGTTCCCATTGGATCTGTGTCCGTTTCATCATCGATATCATTCATATTCTTTAAAACTGATTTTGTTCGTTTTAATGCAGGTGTATTTATACTTTCACTCGATGTTTCCTCCATTTTTTTTAGGTTTTCTTTAATTTTGGCTATTTCATCATTTTTTTTGTGTAAAGTATCTAAGTGGTCTCTTATAATGAGTTGTTCTTCGGGTGTGAGGGCATTTATGGTTTGTTTAAATGATTCAAGTGAATCATATTTATCTTTTCTTTTTTGTATAGCAAGTTTTTCTTCGCGTTTTTTTTCTTCGCGCATTTCCTGATAATGTTGATTTTCAGGTTGAATTGCTAAGAATGTTGCTGTAGGCGAATACCTTCCTCTATTTTTTTTAGTTTTATTAGTAGGTGTAATTTTTAAAAATGCAGAATTATTAGTTTGCATATAATTCAATGGTTGATATATTATACAAATATTTTATACCAAAATTACAGATATTATAAGTATTTATATCTTCTATTACGAATAAGATGATTATCAAAATCTAATATTAATCGATAAAATCCTAATGGAAATAATAAGTGCCATACAACATGTCCATATTGAGTATATTCGTTACAGTATATTTCAGAAATAGCCCAGCATTTGAATCCAACTAAAGATACTGCCAAATATCTCTTATACCGATATTTATTTAGAATAGACACATTATGTATCAAGTGTAATACTATACACATGTATAATCCAAATATGTATGGAAATACATAGTCATATTCAATCAAAGTGTTTGATACGATAAATGAAATCATAAACACACTGTTCCATCCATTGCACCAGTTAATGAGCCATTTTTCATTATGATACATTTTTAATAATCCCCATATTCCATAATAAGTAGCTAAGATCATGGATATTTCATCGGCTTGTTTTCCTACCCAATTTAATGTGTAATGATAGTAAAAACTAGCGCATCCATTGAACGCCAACATGCAAGCAACATTATAGAATACATTTGTTTTTGGAAACCCTAGAATGAAGGGAATGATGGTGATAAATAATGAAGTATATGCATTGTATATTTCTGGCGGTTGATAATTGGTTAATCTAGATTCACAAAAGTTATGTATAACCTGATGGCTCATACGTATAAATATAAATATATATATAGTTGTATACATATATTTCTTAAATCATAGACAATTCAAATATGAATGAATTAGGCGACAAATTGAATGGATTAGACAAAAATGAAAATGTTCATCATAACGTGAATAGTACAACGAGTGTTACTGAAAAGATGGATCTTTCAAAAATGAGTAAAGTAGATTTATTGAATAAGTGTAAAGAACTTAATATTACAAAATGCAGTTCAAAAAACAAATCACAATTAATAGAACTTATTCATTCCAAGAGTAATGTATCTATTATTACCGAAGTTCCTGATGTTCCTCCTACAACGAGTTCAACTGAGAAGGTGACTTCACAACATGAAAGTTCATTAAATGTAATTGACCTATTTTGTGGGTGTGGTGGTATGTCAAAAGGATTATCAGATGCAGGATTGAATATAGTTGCTGGCATAGATGTATGGGATAAAGCAGTTGAAAGTTATAACAATAATTTTGAACACAATGCATATTGTGAAGACTTAACAAAACTATCGCCTGAAAAGTTTAATGAACTATACAATAAAGAAAACCACGAGATAGATCTAGTAGTAGGAGGCCCACCTTGTCAGTCTTTCAGTATTGCTGGGAAAAGAGATAAAAATGATCCAAGAAATACATTATTTATGGAATATGTGAAATATTTGGATTACTTTAATCCTAAGGCGTTTATAATGGAAAATGTTATTGGTATGCTTTCAAAAAAAACAGAATCTGGTGAAAATGTTATTGATATTATAATGGAGCAATTGTCTCGGAATTACAATTGTATAATTAATAAGTTGTATGCAAGTGATTTTGAAGTTCCACAGAATAGAAGACGAGTTATCATCGTAGGAATTAGAAAAGATTTAAATATCATTCCTTCTGAACCAGAAATTGTTATAAAATCAAAAGAGGATAGAATGCCCGTTAAAAATATTTTGTTGAATAAAGAAGAGGTAGATAATTCTCATTATTTGAGCGAGAAAGCCATACAGGGAATCAATAATAAGAAACAGCGTTCCAAAGAAAGGGGTGCAGGATTTGGCGCACAGTTCTTAAACTTAGATAAACCATCGTACACTATTCCAGCCCGTTATTGGAAAGATGGTTATGATGCATTAGTTAAATATAGTGACACTGAGATTAGAAGGTTGAGTATTCTAGAACTAAAAAGAATCCAAAGTTTCCCCGATGATTTCATATTAGTTGGTTCTAAGAAGGACATGATTATGCAAATAGGTAATGCAGTTGCGTCTAGGTTTGCATATCATCTTGGTAAGTATATTATTAATACTCTTCAATAATCAAATCCTTCCAAAACGATGCACCTCTAAACATTGAATAATTGCGACTATTGCCTTGATACATACCACTATCAAATATAATTGTTTTATTTTTGATACATTCAATGAAATAATCAAAGTTGAAGGGTTTTCCAAAGCATATTTTTTCATATACGTTATTTTCTTTGGTGCATATGAAGAATCCTCTTTGATTAAACTTATTGTTAATATGTGTTCTCAACTTGTCCGCTAACCATATTGCAATAACAATGTTATCATGTTGCAAGTATTCTGGGAAGTTATGTTTATTATTCCGAGTATCTTTTGAAAATGAATAATACACTATGAGATCATTAGTGGCACTCACGGTTAATACTGTCCCATTAGAATTGTATGTATCGTATGTTGGAACACATGAACCTGACCATGAATACCTATTATTTTTTTTTGGATTTGGATTCCCAAATGTCGTTATATATTCATTTCTGGACATAATGATTTCATTTGACCAACCATTATATTGATTGATATTATCTTTTTTTTTTGAAAATAAATATTCGCTTGCACTATAATCGCCAAGTGTAGTTTTTTTTGAAGTTTTTTTACATTCAAATCCCCTTAGGTCAGGCGCGTTTTTAGCATTAGGTGTTATACCCATTTTGCTTTCTAACCAATGACCTTCTTTTCCACAATGGTCATTGTGATACCCTTCCGTGTGTATCTCTCTATGTTTAACATTATTCTCAAACATAGATATTATGTGTTGTTTATCTTCATCAATATTAGGTTGAATTTCGCTTACAGGTAAAATGGTATCAGACATGTTTATAATATAACAAATAAAGATTGTTTTCAAATAGTTTCAATTTTCATGAATGAACTGTAAATGATATAAATAACTAAGCGTATATAATTAAATGGATATCGATTGGAATAGCGTTGATAATAAGATTAGTTTGTTCTCTTTGGAAGGACAGGAACACCGAGCCAAAGTAGTAGATGTATATGATGGAGATACTATAAAGTGTGTGTTTCCAATTCATAATACATTATATAGATGGAATTGTCGTCTTTCGGGAGTGGACACTCCTGAACTACGAACACGTTGTAAAATAGAGAAGGCGCATGGTTATAAAGTTCGTGACTACTTACGTGAAAAAATATTAAATAAGATGGTGTATGTGCGTTGTGGGGATTTTGACAAGTATGGGCGTTTGTTAATCCAAATCTTATGCGAAGGAGAAGATTGTTTGGTTAATGATTGGCTAATTCAAAATGATTATGCGTTTGCGTATGACGGGGGAACTAAACAAAGTTGGAGTGAGTATTTGTCTTCATAAAAATAATATAATATATACGTTATAATATTTTTAGTATGCGTTTGAAATGTTGTTAGGTTTAAAATTGTTTAGTGTATTCGTCGCCTCCGTATTTATATAAAACATCTTCTAATTCATCAAGACTTATGCCTATACTTTCTGCAAACCTTATTTGTTCAGATTCCGAGTAGTTACACACTTTTTTGATGTCTGTTTCGACACCACAGTACTCACACATTCTACGTAAGTCGCTTTCAGATTGCTCTGAAACCACAAAGTCGATAGATAATTTACTTTTAATGTTTGATAATTGACTACTGCTAAGTTTGAAACCCTTTTCGGCTAACAGTTTATTGAAATGAAATAATTTGATATGATTCGTCTTATGTTTTGTATTGTATTCCACTAATGTTTTACCACCATGAGATGCCCATATATTCCATACACGAAATCCTAATGGTTGGTGCCAAGGGTGTGAGCAATCTGCGTCATCAGGTGTTCGGAGTGACATTATATATATTAACTATAAAATTATATCCAATTACGAACTATTATAAATCACCTAGATCACGCAAATTATTGGCGTTTGCGGTATCTGTTGCACTGTTTATATTACGTTTTATTAATACGTTTGATATGTGATTATGTTGGAGTGAGGTTTCTTCTGTTGGTTCATTTATTCTTTCATGTATATGATGAATAGGTGTATATTCTTGTTTATCTACAATCATTTGACGATGTACATAAAACCCTCCACATAACATAACTGATATAATGTTCATGGCTATGGCAAAATACTTTAATAACATGCTGTGAATAAGGATATTAAATGGAATGATAAATAAACTTGTGTTAAAAAGTAACAATGGGTGAGGTAAAAATAGCCACGTACGATATTTGTTCATACCTGAAATAATAAACTCATTTGATTCGTCTCGAATACCGCATATATATTCGTACATACAGAATGATAAAAGTGCGCTAAAGCATGAAATTACAAAACCACATGATAGTAAAAAAAATGCAAGTTGATTTGTCCATGATATATCATTATTGATAGAAGAGACTGCGAGTCCTATAAACTGATATCCTGCCAGTGAAAATCCATAACTATATAATCTATCATACACATTCATTAATCCCTCTAGGCCACTTGATAATGCTTTATAAGGTGGGTCACCTGTTGTGACCATTTTGTGTAAATCGTTATATACCATGATATCTTGGTATTGACGACGACCGCCTGTAACTAGTGCATTCATCAGATCAACGTTAGTGCGAGGTGCCGCCATGGATACTGAACCTATCAACGCTGCTGCCACTGTGAAAAATCCAAATAGGAAACGCATTCTATTTACAATCATCATCGATGAAAATATACATATTCGAACGCTTTACCTTTTTCGTGATGTGTTCCTTCTTCGTATATGTTTCTTCTTAGTTGGCATACGCACTTTTTTCATATTACGACGACGACTCTTACGAACTCTGTGACGAGTTCGTTTTCTACCTCCTGAGACTCGACAACCGACTCCATCGCCATATTCACAATGATTTTTTTTTTTAAATTCATCCATCATTTTATTGTATGCTTTATCTCTCTCATCCTGTTTTTTTATTGATAATTGTTTAGCTTTTATTTTTTCGTTTTCTAATCGGATAGATGTGTTTTTTTCACGTTTCCTTAGACTCTTTGCAGTGAAGGTTGCAGACGTAGGAGATTTCTTTCGGATATCTTGACATACAACTTTGGGAATGATTTCTTCTATTGTATCTTGTGGGATCCATTCATTTCGGTTGGCATTATATTTGCAACGTTTGAGTTCTGGTGTTTCATCAAAAAGTTCTACTTCCATTATTCTAATTTCCCCATCCTTTGGAGGGGTTCTATTCATTTTTGTCTTATAATGTACATGCATAAAAAGAAGGCCGAAGCCTTCTTTTTATGTTTTATTTATTTTGGTTTTTGTTATATCTAAACATACATTCCTTGTGCAACCCATGCTTTATCCTCACGTTTTATCATTTTATCTACAACTTGCGTGGTGATTGTAAATGGGAACACTACATCAGTAGGCATATCTTTTGTAAATAGATTACTACCCGGTTTGGTCAAGCGACATAAGTTTAGTTTTGTATAAATTACTTCTAGACATCGCTTCAAGTTACGAATGCCATCTTCCTTATCACAATATTTTTCAATCATGTGATGAATGGTGGCATCAGGAATAATGATATCTTCTTCATTGAACAATATCTGCTCGCGGATCTTGGGAATGACATAGTTATTTGAAATAATTGTCTTTTCTTTTGTATCATATCCTTTGGTCTGAATACGATACATGCGGTCACGAAGAATAGGATTTACTTTGGATTCATCATTATAACTGAAGATAAATAGACACTTGCTGAGGTCAAAATCAATGTCTGAAAAGTATTTATCATGGAATTGCGTATTTTGTGCAGTATCGGTTAAATGAGTTAAGATGCCAGCAATCTCTTCACCTTTTGGCGTATCGCTAATTTTATCTAATTCATCAAAGTAGATAACTGGATTCATACACTTACTATCTAGGATAATCTGAACAATCTTGCCCCAGATACTACCTTCATAGGTATAAGAATGACCTTCTAGGAAACTACTATCTGTGGCACCACCGAGTGCAATGAATGCGAAAGGTCTATCTAAGATTTTACTGATACCCTCTTTGACAAGACTGGTCTTACCTGTACCCATAGGACCCTTAATGGCAATAGCCGTTCCAATGGACTGGGGGTTTGTAATCAACTGACCTAACATTTGCATAATTTGCATCTTAGCATCATCTAATCCATATACAGCATTGTCCAACGTCTTCTGTGCATTCTCCATGAAGTCATGACACTTTTCTACACCATCGGTCATTGTAACAGGGAGTGTGCGATAGGTATTAAATGGGATACGCATAAATGTATCTACCCAGTTCTTTATCTTATAAAACTCGCCACTTCCTGGTTCCATGTATTTGAGTGCATTCAACTTTTTTAAAGCAATCGACTTGAATACGTGAGGAATCTCAGCCTGAAGAATACTGATACGGTATGGTGCATCGATTTGAGATATCTTATTTACTTCTCGTGCTTCTTTTATAAGTTTCACTTGAACATCTTGTTCAAGCTTTCTGAAGAATGAATAATCATTGTTAGAGTTTTTATCACGAAGTAGTTTCTTAAAGATGCGGTCGTTCTTTTCTTTTTGTTTGGATGCCTTTCGTTCGGCTTGACGCTCACTCTTTTCTAGTTTAGATTGGTAATAATCAAGCCCCATATCCATAGATTCATTGAGTAACTTACTAGCTGGGTTTTCTTCGCGTAATTTTCTAAGCGCTGCAAATAACTCGCCATCTTTTGAGTTAGTATTTGTCTTTTTTTTTGATGTTGTATTTTGTTTTTCAGTTTCAGTTTCAGAAGTATTTGTCTTTTCAACAACTCGGTTACGAATAGCACCCTTTTTTCTACTAGAACGTGTAACCATCATTTCTTCTTCACTCTCATCCTCTATATATTCACTATCGTCATCATATTCTTCCTCTTCTTCCTCATCTTCATCTTCTTCATCATCAGCAGATGAGTCTGATACACTCGATACGCTTTCGTCCTCATCTTCGCTGGTTGAGTCCTCGTAATCTTCATCATCATCATCTTCCCATTCTGCTTCATCTTCGTATTCTTCGTCATCTTCCGCATATACGCCGTTCTTACCACCTCCTACTGCGAATATGATGTTTAGTTTGTTTCCAGAACCAGAGCGAGACAATGCTCCTCCGCGTCCTTTCTTTTTTCCTTTGGTATTATCTATCTCCTCTTCCTCTTCTTCACCTTCACTTTCAGTTTCGGTTTCAATTGTTAACTTACGGCGCTTGGTTCCAACTTTTGGCGATGTTTTACTCTTTTTGTTCTTCTTGGGACGAACTTCTTCTTCCTCTTCCTCTTCCTCTTCTTCCTCCTCTTCTAAGTCCTTGGTAAGTAATTTTTTCAACCTTGCTCCTGCCTTGGCCTTTTCAGTGGCATGCTTAGATGGAAACATCTTAGCAAGGAACTTGTGATATTCTACTGAATCCATCTCAGCCTCTTCTTGGTCTTCATCAATGAAATCAGAATCGTAGTCAGAGGATTCGGGATCAGCACCTGCGCGGCGCTTGCTAAGAACTTTTTCACCAGACTTGGTCTTAGAACCGGTCTTGGTCTTGGGATTAGTTTTGGTATTGGATGCGGGCATTATTCAATCAATTGAATTATATTGTATATGACACATGATAATTCTTTAGATGCATTTCAATTCTTGTTTACATTCATAGTCCAGTTGAACCAAAGCCACCTGCCTGACGAGATGTTTCTTCAAAAAAGGATTCTTTTACCAACCTTACAACAATTGGACGTAAATCGGGTGCGCAAATTTGAAGTAATCGTGTATGTTGTTCAACATCATATGGTTCTCCACTCAAGTTACGGAATGCTCCGATAAGTTCTCCTCTATAACCACTATCAATAATACCTGTGCCATTTGCCAACATAAGAGGTGTCTTAGAAATACTTGATCTCGGATACATATAATATCCAGTAGGCTTCCATTCATTTGAAAATGTGTCGTAGATTCTCATCTCTGACTTAACACCCATCGATACCATGGATGCTGGTGCAACATTCATAATTTTTGTCTCTTCTGGAACATACAAATCAAATCCTGAGTTTGCATATTGATCATTTAAAACATTTAAGTTATGTTGCACAACTGCGGGTTGATATTTGTAGTGTAATAGGTCATCGCTGACACTAAGATACAAAATGGCATGGGTTGGAGGTGCTTCGGTTGCGTCGATGTAGGACATGATTATATTGATATATGATGTGACTTTATATAGTTTGTATTACCATAACCCATTACTTTTTAGACATTATTATAAAATAAAAATATGTATTACCATGTAGCAATACATACTTAGTTTTATTTTTATTTATTTAATATTATACATAGAAGTGTTGTTATCTATTGACTCATTTGTTTTTTTCCAACGTCTGACTATAAACTTATATTTTTCTGGGTCTGTTTCACCACGATCATAAATGACGTTAATACGAGTTTTATATTGTTCAGATAAACCCTCATGCATTTCGACGGCGATATCATCGTCAAACCATATAGGTCTTGCTTTTTTACCAGTTAGGAACTTTGTGCGAGATGACCTAACATTAGTCATATAAAATCCTTCAAGGTGTTCCCATTTTTGCCATGTAGAATCGGAAAGTGTTGTCTGTGTGTTTTTTGATGCATTCATAGTTTGTTTTAGTTTTAAATCTTCAGAGATATATTTTGATAAACTACGTCCTTTGGTGAAGTTCTCTATAACAGGATTTCCATTATTATCTAGTATTGGATTTCCATTATCATCCTTAAGTTGTACTCTTTTGAGTTCGTTCCAAGAATTACAGTATATAGGACGTTCCACCTCAATGTGTTTTTTTTTCATATTAACCGCTAATCGCGAATCAAGTTTTCTTTGTGAGGCAGTATTATATTCCCTTGAAGTAATAAGTCCAGCGGAATATTCTGCGCATAATCTATCGCCATAAATATGAATGTGAGGCTGAGATTTATAATTCGTTATGTAATAAACAGGTCTTTCTTGATCTTGAATGATAGTAGAAGTTGGTGTATCTGGCGTGCGATAAGTATGAAACCATACGAGTTTATGATGACACTTCCATTCGGTCGAACGACCAGATGTTTGATTAATAACAATGATAAATGATCTATTGGTAGATAAATCGTCCCATTCATCTTCTTCATCCCAACCTATATTGTTATCATTACTTCCACCAAACTTGAGACGAATGTTATATTTTTTTTCTATATACTGCTGGTTTTCTTTCATGTAGTCAAACTGTAGAGCCTTTTCTCCTTTAATCGTGATTGAACCTGCCAAACGTAATACAGCAATATGTCTTTCATCTCTTTTATCTTTGGTAGCATCGATTAAATTTTGAATTAATAACTTACCTTGCGCAGTAAACTGAATATCTACGTCATCATCTTCTTCCTTATCATCGTCATCATCTTCACTGTCTGTGTTAATATATTCATCATCTCCTTTGATAAATCTAGTTGCTTCATGAAACTGTCCGTTTTGTAAGAACTTACCAATACCATAATATGTATAAGGTGGAATGAATCTACCACATGAAACTGGTTTTAAATCTATGTGTCTCTGTAGATATTCAGCCTCAGCAACTTCAGGTGTAGCACTATAAAGTATGAACTGTACTTTGGGGTTATTCTTGAACTCATTCCAAATATAACCTAGTAGTTGTTGTTGTCCGCTTCCATAATCAAGTTCATCCAAATGAATAGTTATGGTTTTATTTTCAGTGATGTATTTGTTCACAAAATGAATGCATAAGTCTTTCTTTTTTTCATTGTTAATTGAGTAAACAGTGATACCATATGATTGTAGTTCTGCGAACTGCTTTTTATTTGCAACACGATGTAATGCTGTAAGATAAATATTCAGTTCATCTTTTGGTGACATCATAGAGTAGCATTCTACTCCTTTACGCTTTCCTGATTTCACGGGCGCTTCGAAAATTTTAAACTTTGCATTGATATTACGAACGTTGCACACGTATGCATATAGTTCAGGTCTATTATCAATGTACCATTGAAGGTCAGTGGTTAATGGATGTTCTTTTGTTAGAATGCTTGGCATCTTTTTAGATATATGCAGTATATGATCGCAATCTCTTTAATTCAATTCTTTGGGTGATCCAAATTACACAATGGGAAACGCGATCAGATAGGTATTTCTTATTGTTGTCTGTTGTACGCGTTCAGATTGGTATAGTATGTAGTATGGTATTATATATTATACTATACCATAATTCGCTGCATATTGCATAACGTTTGTTATATAAAATTACACAAACTTAGAGACTGTGGGCTATATATATACACGAAGATGATGAATGATGATATTACACCACCACTACCAAGTTTCTTTGACAAGAATGGAAAGGTGAAACTTGGAACATGGAAAGACGACAAAAACCATAAAATATATGCAGACTGGTTAGGAAAAAAACTTGGATATACCAAACTAGAAGACTGGTATGGAATTACTAAATTAGATATATCTAATAATTTTGGTAATGGGATATTTACTAGGTATTATAAATCTTCTCCGTCTCGATTTGTTATGTCAATTTACAAGGATGAACATGATTGGTTACCTTGGAAATTTATACGTTCGCCAATGGGATATTGGAAAAAAACTGAAAATGTTAAATCATATCTCGATTGGTTATGCGAAGAAATTGGCTATACCAATATGGAAGATCTATATAATCTTAGATATGATGTAATACATAACAATTATGGAGGATATCTATTAGATACATATCATAATAGTTCTCCTTATCAACTTGTTATGACAACTTACAAGGATGTTCATGATTGGGTACCTTGGAAGTTTAAGAGTATTTCAAATGGGTATTGGGACGAGGAAAAACATCGTATTAAATATGCCAAATGGTTATACAAAGAACTTGGTTATACTAATTTGGAAGACTTGTATAGAATTAAACAGAAAACGATAATCGAAAATGGTGGTAGTGGATTACTACAATTGCACTATAATGGTTCTCCTTTTCAGTTTATTAATTCATGTTTTCCTGATTATAAATGGATACCTTGGAAGTTTGATGGTCAGGTACCAAAAGGTTATTGGCAGGATAAAAATAATCATATAAAATATATTGAATGGTTAGGAAAAGAACTTGGGTATACCAAGATGGAAGACTGGTACAAAAATACAACTGACATAATATATAAAAATGGTGGTGTTTCGCTATTAGCTTTGTATTATAATCATTCTCATTCTCAACTTCTAATGAGTGTTTATCGTGATTACAATTGGTTACCTTGGAAGTTTAATGGTCATGTTCCAGCCGGATATTGGGACAAGAAAGAACATCGTGTAAAATATGTCAAATGGTTATATAAAGAACTTGGTTATACTAAGTTGGAAGACTGGTATAAACTTACACACCATATAATAATTAATAATTATGGTGGCGGGTTAATGCAAGTGTATTATGATACTAGTATTCTTAAACTTCTACTGGAAACTTATCCTAATTACCATTGGATTGAATCGAAAATCCAAAAACAGTATTCAACAGGGGAAATAGAATGGGTAGAGTTTCTTAAGATTACTATACCAGATATACGTCATGTTCTCAATCATAATGATGGTCAATATAAACCTCTATCTGGTTCTAACTATAAAGCAGATGGGTTTAGTGAAGATAATATGCATATATTTGAATATGATGGGGATTTCCATCATGGAAATCCTGATATTTATCCCCCACATGAAATTAACCCATTATCTAAAAAGACATTCGGAGAATTATACAAAGCTACACTAGAAAAACAAAAGAGATGTGAAGATGCTGGGTATAAATATTCTTCAATTTGGGAAAGTGAATGGAAAAGAGGAAAGAAAGCGTTAATTAAGATCCAACGTATATATAGAAATAGACACATCTCCACATAGTACACCAACCAATGGAAGACAATCGCTGCGAAGCCCATCAACGCGAATACCAAGACAACCAACTTCTGTCCCCCTGTCGCGCAAAATGCCGCCGATGCGGTAAAAAAAGAGTGAATGGGTACAGCAACCCCGATCATGTGACCAACCCGTTCGGCTATCTGTATCTTTTTCCATCGATATGTGACCATTGTTCGCGCGAGACGAAACTGTGTATGTGGTGCAAATAATGATTTGGATGTACATGCTCGTATCGCGAACAAGGTCTGCAAGGGTATTATTCTGGACCGCAAGTCCATTATGACACGATAAATATTGAAGAATTACTTACACCCAACCATAAAAGAAGATATTACAGGTGCCGGAAATAATCGTTGCATATACGCATCCATCACCTCTTTTCTCTCTGCATTGGATATATCACTCTTTAACTTGCGGAAAAGCCATGCATTCACACTAGTAGGACTCAATGTCTCTGCGATAAGACTATTCACTATCATCAGACCATGTTTGTCTTCTAGTAACACATTGTACAAAGTATCTCCAGAATAGGGGATCTTGTAAATATGGCGAGGATACATGTTTTTATCTACAAACTCATGAGCTTGAATCATCTGATTATTAAACATAATTTTATGATTTGCTGATATAATCGTGTCGCGACAAGGAACGGCCTTAGAAAACGCATCCTTCTTGATCATAACCACGTAGTTTTCAATAGCAACTGTTGTTGTTATACCTTCAATCTTATTTGTGTTAATTGTATGTTTCTCAGGATCAATCTTTTCAATTGCTATTTCACCTTGGTCCGTCAGGACGGGCGTACCCGCTGGGAAACAGATGGGTGCGGGGGGAATGCGAGACCCATACAACACTTGATCTCCGAGGGATGTAACGGATGTGGGGATATTGATGGAGAAGATGTCGGTAAATGCGAACGCAGCATCTCCGATGGTTGTGAGCACGCTACCTGTAGCGAACGTGACGATTTCAAGTTGGTTGCACTGATAGAACGCGTAATCCCCGATGGAGGTGATGGATGCAGGTATATGCACTGACGAGATGGCGGTGTTGTTAGAGAACGCGTAATCCCCGATTTCAGTAACCGTTATAAGGGTACTTCCAGTACCGGTAAAGGTTGCTGGAATAACAATGTTACCAGATGCATTAGTCGCTCCTATTATTTTTATAGTGCTTAGACTATTATATCCATAAGAATACGTTACACCATTGTCAATGAAGGGTCCTATATATTGTGAGATAAACAGGACATCACCTGTATGTCCGTAAGGGTTAGTTACTAGTGTATCACTTGTAATCGCTGAGCCATTGATTGACTGCCCGTCTGCGATGTATATCGTGATGAGCGCAGAAGTATCTCTGAACGCCTCCGCCCCGATGGTGATGACGGATGCAGGGATATTGATGGAGGTGATGTTGGTGCCTAAGAACGCTTGGTCGCCGATGGTTGTGAGCAAGCTGTTTGTAGCGAACGTGACGGATGTAATGTCGGATGCCATGAACGCGTCGATTCCGATGGAAGTGACGGATGCGGGGATATGGACTGCAGTTATATTTGAAGTGTTCATGGCGTATCCTGCAATGATTACTACCCCATCAGGTATAGTAAAAGCCTCTGCAGGTCTTCCCAAAGGATATTGAACCAATGTATGAACGTTATTGGCACCGTCTCTTTTGTACAGAATACCCTTGTCTAAATGGAATGTAGTATTACTTGAATCCAAATTAATGGTTGTAAAACTGGATGCATACCCCACAAACCCTGTATCGATTGTTGTCACATCGGGTCCTATTGTAACAGAAACGAGTTCACTAATCTCCCGAAGTGGAGTGCCAACTAAAATAACAACTCCTGGACCAAATGTAACATTCGTTACGGTGTCTGCATTCTGTAACGAGAGATGACCAATCCTCTCATACCCACGTATCTCGAGACTGGTCGGTTCGCCTGCATCTATCCAGTTTTGTTTTGTAAAGGTGGTTCCGGAAACAGTTCCGGATGTGTAACCTGGTGCTGATATAATTGTGCTAATATAAGTAGTAAAACGTAGAATTGGCGAATCACCTAAAGAATATGAATTACCCACATTATAAGTTGTTCCATTGATTTGCTGTCCGTCCTTAATATAAATCGTGGCGAACACATGATTGGCACCAGTCCTGACCCTGAACGTGTTAGTCCCGATGGTAATCCCATTAGCCCAGTCCGCGGATTCTATGAAGGTGACACTTGATAAGTTTGGAATATTGTAAAAACACCAATCTCCAATTACAGTGACAGATGCAGGAATAATGATGGAGGAGATACCTGTTAATAAAAAGGCGGCAGCCCCAATACTAGTACATTGACTAACTCCAGCAAAGGTAACCGATGTTAAAACCGACATCGTTGTGAATGTCGCGACATCAGCATAATCCGATCTGAACGCATTCATTCCAATTGCTGTTACTGTGGGAGGAATGATGACTGATGTAATATTGTTTGAAACACCAGTTGCAAGTTCTGAAAACGCGTCATCTCCAATTTCGGTAATAGTTATAGTAGTTCCACTTAGATCAAAATCTTGTGGAATGGTAAGGGCACCAGATGTGCCAGTCGAACCCGGAATGATTCTTGCAGTGGTTGAAGTAATCAATGTATAATGATACTCTACACCATTGTCGATGAAGGTTGTCATTGTCTGGTTATTCTATATAGCGTTATTAAAAAAAGACACACGATTTCTACCAATCCATGATGTAGAATCCTATTCCCATAATCAATACCAAATTAGACCCTAATATTACTTACAAACCGACACACAAAATATATTGATAGACATGACCGTGTGCAAATACGGTGACGATTTGGATTATTAATACATTACAATAACATATACGTATATAATGTATATTATTGTAATGATGTATGTATATATTATTCAGTTAGAAGACGAACATTTTTTCGTGGGAAGTACTTTTAACCCCCAGTTCAGTATGTCGCGCCATTTTAACGCGGCAGGATCACCATGGACAAGTAAATACGCTCCTATAAAAATAATCGAGTTTATTCCCGAGTGCGACGAATACGACGAAGACAAATACGTCCGCAAATATATGGCGAAGTATGGCATCGACTGCGTCCGTGGTGGTTCATTTTGTGACGAAGTATTACCCGACGCAATGCGCTGCATGTTGGAAGACGGAATGCGTGCAACAGAAAACGTATGTGATATATGTTCCCAGAAGGGACATTTAATGAAAAATTGTGTAACAAAAATATGTAATGAAGTCCCAGAGACAATTGATGACTTACTTGATGTTGTAGAGAGACATATTCAAAAAAGGAAACAATTAGAGATTGTAGATATGAGCGATAATAATATGATTGATACATGGTGTAAGATACTTGCATTAGAAGCCAATGCGAAAGTAGGAACTCCACAATACGATGCACTCTATTCAATAAACCATAAATATGGTTTTCCTAATCATGATTATTCACTCAGTCAGATACTCCATTTTGAAACGGAACGCGCACGAGAAGAACGTAATAAAAATGAATTATTTCTTCCCATGATAGAGGCATTGTACAATGTGGTCAAAAAAATGAATAAAAAATAATATGTAAAATATTATCATTGATACAATGACAATATTCATCTATGACGATTTTTCCATACTTGATAATCGTAATGTGACATACATTTTCCTGTCAATGGATGTTTGTGTTCGCAATCTTCTGGACCTTCACCATTGAAGGGTACATTAGCCCATGCTTCGTCATAATTTCTATTGTTTTTTTCTGAAATGGTCATATGTTTTCGTGGTATTAACGGAATATTTCTATGCATTCGAAAATGAACACGTGATCTTATTTGATGGTCTAATGGCATTGTGACTTTATAGTATATAAACATTTTATACAATCTTGGTAAGACCTGTATCATGTTCTAGTTGAGTTCTACACATAGGGCACGTATCGTGTTTTCGTGTCCATTTTAATATGCATTTTTTACAATACATATGATAACATGTTGTGATAATATCGGATTCTTTTTCGTAACACACAGAACATAATTCACATTCTTTGGTAAGATTTTGTTTTTCAATTGTATTGGAAACATTGAACTTGGGTCTGGGAGTAAGTTGGACTTCATGTAGAGTTGGGAGATCTTCTATCGTGACGGGTTCGTAGTTATTTTCTCTCATGATATCGATTTCTTCTATGTCTAGCGTCATGTAGTTATTAAAGATGGTTCGTCGAAACATTCTTGGTGGTAATCTCCATGGTTGGAGCAAGAGTTGTTGTCTCTCGTATCGTTGATAAGGAGGTAAGTTATGTATTTCTATCCAGTTCGATTCGGTTAAGTTTATAGGTATTTTTTGTCGTAGCCATGAAAACAAATTGGTATATCTTCGTTCAATAACCGCATGTATTGCCCAGTTATCGAGCGCCATAATATCGATATTAGGTTTTAATCTCAACAACCATTTAGCCATTTTTATATATCCTCCTTTGCATGCATGTCGGAATGCATGTTCGTTTCCTGTAGAAATATTAACATCTGGGTTCATTTCCAATATTAGTTTTGATAATTTTATTTGACCACGCATGGTTGCGTATCGGAATGCTTTTTGACCATCAGTAAATGTTTCATAATTATGTGCATAACAAAATATTCTAATCATATCTGCATTTATATTACCACGATGTTGACGCGCATAGCGTATAAAGTCCATTTAACTATATTATTATTTAAAAAAGATTATAATATAATCAATATTCTCAACAGAATTGAACGTCATCTTGGTTTAAATATAACAGTATATACCATAGCAGACCATGTCTACTCTTGAAGTTCCTTCCAAAATTCTGGGGATCCAATTCTCCATTTTGTCTCCTGATGAGATTCGTGCATCATCTGTTGCTGAAGTCATCTCGCGAGACACATATGTTGGCAATAAGCCTGTCATTGGCGGACTCTTTGATCCGCGAATGGGTGTTCTCGAGCCTGGACTTGTATGCCTCACTGATGGCCTTGATTATCTTGAGACGCCTGGATATTTTGGACATATCGAGTTAGCAAAGCCTGTGTATTATATTCAATATTTATCGACCGTTATTAAGATTCTTAGATGTATTTGTTTCAAATGTAGCAAGCTTCTCATTTCCAAAGATACGCATTCCAATGCACTCGAATATTCAGACGAGGCCCGTTGGAAATATGTATTTGCTCTAGCTAGTAAAGTTAAGCGTTGTGGAGGTGAAACAGATTGTGGTTGTGGATGTGTGCAACCCAAAAAAATACAAAAAGAGGGGCTTGCAACCATTGTTGCCGAGTGGAAGGATGGTGATAGTGAAGCAATCACCATTAAACTCACTCCTGAAATGGTTCTTAAAATATTCCGACGCATATCCGACGAAGACGTTGCATTCATGGGATTTAGTCCTAAATGGTCTCGTCCCGACTGGATGATTTGTCAAGTTCTCGCAGTGCCACCACCGGCTGTCCGTCCATCGGTAAAGCACGATGCGCAGCAGCGCAGCGAGGATGACCTCACACACATATATTGCAATATCATCAAAACTAATAAAACACTTCAAGAAAAAATAGATAATGGAGCAGCAGGAAATGTCATTGAAGACTGGGCTACTGTTCTACAATATTATGTTGCCACGCAGGTGGATAATAAGATTCCAGGTGTTGCCTCCGTGGCGCAACGCTCGGGTCGTCCGCTTAAATCTATTAAGGACAGACTCAACGGCAAAGGCGGTCGTATGCGCGGCAACCTCATGGCCAAGCGCGTAGACTTTAGCGCACGTTCTGTCATCACGGCCGACCCCAATATTTCCATTAAGGAACTTGGGATTCCCATGAAGATTGCAATGAACATTACTAAACCAGTAAGAGTTAATGAACGCAATCGCGACTTCCTACACAGTCTGGTGCTTGCAGGCCCAGACAAATATCCCGGAGCCAAAATACTCGAGAAGAAAAATGGACACTCTATCACGTTGCGATACGTAGATAAGGCCTCACTTCCAATCGATATTGGCGACATCGTTCATCGACATATGATGGACGGCGATCCCATCTTGTTCAACAGGCAGCCCACGCTGCACAGAATGAGCATGATGTGCCATATCGCAAAGGTGATGAGTTGTGGTGACACGTTTAGACTAAACGTTGCCGCAACCAAACCTTACAATGCCGATTTCGATGGCGACGAGATGAATTTGCATATGCCCCAAGACGTGGAGGCAGAAACGGAACTGCGCAACCTGGCCGCGGTTCCCTATCAGATAATCAGCCCAGCTAACAACTCGGCAATTGTGGGCATTTACCAAGATTCGATGCTTGGATGCCATTTAATCACGCGCGACAGCGTGAATTTTGACAAGAAGAAGGCGATGAACTTGTTGATGATGTCGTCGCGCATCGACGAAGACGCGTTGCGCGACTTGGACCGCGTGTCGGGTTTCGATTTGATGACGCAGATCATGCCTCCGTTGTCATTGAAGTATAACAGTAAGAAAGACCTTACCAAGGAGGAGGCAGAGAAGGCGAATGCAATCGTCGAGATTGTGAATGGTAAATACGTTCGTGGTCAGATGGTGAAGAGTGTCTTGGGTGGTGGAACGAAAGGTTTGATTCACCGTATCTGCAATGATTTCAGTAATATGGCATCGTCAAACTTTGTAGATGACATCCAGAACATTGTAACCGAGTATTTGTGTAGTCATTCATTCAGTGTGGGTATAAGTGATTTGTTGTCTGATGCGAAGACGAAGCAGGATATAGTAGAAGTAATTGAGAAGAAGAAGAACAGTGTGAAAGATTTGATTGATCAGACACAACTGGGTGTGTTTGAGAATAACACCGGTAAATCGAATCGTGATGAGTTTGAGACGCAGGTGAACAATGTATTGAATCAGGCATCTAATGATGCAGGTAAGATAGGATTGAATAGTCTTGACAAGGGTAATCGTTTTGTGACGATGGTGAATGCAGGTTCCAAGGGTAGTGATCTGAACATATCGTTTATGATTTCATGTCTAGGACAACAGAACGTAGATGGAAAGCGCATTCCATATGGTTTTGAGAATCGTACGCTTCCACATTTCACCAAATATGACGATACCCCTGCGGCACGTGGATTTGTAGAGAGTTCGTACATCAATGGTCTTACCCCTCAGGAGTTGTTCTTCCATGCTATGGGTGGTCGTGTAGGTCTTATTGATACTGCAGTGAAGACCTCTACAACAGGTTATATCCAGCGTCGCTTGATTAAAGGTATGGAAGATTTGATGGTTGCTTACGATATGACAGTGCGTACAGGTAAGGGTAAGATTGTGCAATTCACATACGGTGACGATAGTTTTGATCCACTTCGTGTGGAAACTCAGAGTCTTCCTCTTGTGGAAAAGACGACACAAGACATATATTTACACTACAATATGCCCGAGTGTTCGGCAAAGAAGAACGTGTTCAAGGGTGTATATAACGACGATGCACTATCTCGACACAAGAAACAGACAAAGTTACTGACAGAGAGGAATAAATACTATACCGATTTCATGTTAGATGCTCGTGATGATATTATCAAGAACATATACGGTTACAAGAATGAATCGGATGTGCGATGTCCAGTTGCGTTTGCATATATAATCAATAATGTTATTGGACAGTTGCATATCACTGGTTCGTCTATTACAGACATAACTATGTATGAGGCATATAAGATGATCGAAGATGGCTTTGCTGTATTGGAGGGTATTCGTTGTGCAGTGCCTAATCGTTTGTTCAAGGTATTGTATTACTATTATATGACGCCCCAATCCTTAGTGATCGTGAAACGCATGAACAAGGCGGCGATTGCGCTCCTTGTCGAGACGGTGATCTTGACCTACAAGAAGGCGATTGTGAACCCTGGTGAGATGGTGGGTATGATTGCGGCGCAGAGCATTGGTGAGCCTGCTACACAGATGACATTAAATACCTTTCACTTTGCTGGTGTTGCATCTAAGTCGAATGTTACTCGTGGTGTGCCACGTATTGAGGAGATTCTGTCGTTATCGTCGGAACCAAAGAATCCATCATTGACCATTTACTTAAAACCAGAGGATGAAGACGAACGTGAGCGTGCGCAGAGCGTAATGAACATGTTGGAACATACTCGATTACGTGAGGTCACAAGCCGTGTAGATATTTGTTTTGACCCTGACGATACAAATAGTGTAATCGAGTCGGACCGTCAAATGATTCAACAGTTTCACGAGTTTGAGAGGATGATGGTAGAATGTGGTGTTGATGATGCCGAGACGGAGGACTCCAAATGGGTATTGCGTTTAGTATTAGACCCTGAAGTAATGCTTGAAAAGAACATTACCATGGAGGACGTGAACTTCGCACTAAAGAATAGTTATGGTAATACAATTAGGTGTGTATATTCGGATTATAATGCTGATAACTTGGTTTGTCGCATTCGTATGTCTGAAGTGGTGAGACGTGCTACTGTAAGAACAAGACCAAAGGCGGCTGGAGATGACGATGAGGAGGTAAAAGGTTCAAATCGGCCTTTAGACCAGTCAGACCATATCTTCAAACTGAAGCGTTTCCAAGAAGAATTAATGAATAGCGTTGTTCTCCGTGGTACAAAGAAGATTGGTAAGGTTATTCTTCGTAAGATAAAGAATCTAATTACTCACAAAGATGGCGAGTATGGAAAGAAAGACGCATGGGTTCTAGATACGGACGGATCGAACTTATTGGATGTATTGGCATTAGACTATATTGATTTTGGTCGAACCTTTAGTAATGATATTATTGAGATGTATAATGTGTTTGGTATTGAAGCAGCCCGTCAGGCAATCTATAATGAATTAGTGGATGTGGTTGAGTTTGATGGCACATATATCAATGCACATCATCTGAGTTTGTTATGCGATCGTATGACATATACTGACCATTTGATCTCGATCTTCCGCCATGGCATTAACAAGGATGATATTGGTCCTATTGCAAAGGCATCATTTGAAGAGACTCCTGAGATGTTCTTGAAAGCAGCACGACATGGCGAATTGGATATGATGCATGGTGTATCTGCAAATATAATGTGTGGCCAAGAAGGTAGATTTGGAACAAGTTCTTTCCAAGTATATCTAGATCCCGAAGAGATGCGTGTAGCAGATGAATCGTTAGAAGTGGATATGATGACAGAAGATCAAAAGATCGAAGCAATGTATGCAGGCGATGGTCCGCGTTCTGGACTAGATGGTGAATGCGATTTAAGCACTTTAATGATGCAAAATAATGTAGGTAACATGCGTGCAGTCGATACAGGTGGAGATAATGGTTATAACCCTGGATTCTAAATAATTGAATCTTCAAATATGTAAATAAGAATAAAATGTTGTATTTTTATTTACTTGCAAAATTATGTATTCAACTTGTTGTGATTAGTTCTCTGTATGGTATAGAGGTAAATATTTAGTATATTGTATATTATACCATACGATAAATAGAATCATGAATGAAAATATATATGGATATTTATGTAAGCATGTGATCGGCTGTCCATGGCTTCATATAGATCTAAAAACATTTATGTTCCAACCCGAAATGTTTGAACAACCTGAAAACGTTCGTATTTTTATTACAGATTTTTTACATCCACTTATGCATGCATTCAAGAGGGAAAAAAACTCTATATTTGAAGTTAGACGAAGTGATATGCGTGTAAAGTTTTTCACAATAAAAAGCATGATAGAGATACCTAGATTAGATGTGAATGGACCAGATGATGTACCTTATCGTATTAATACAGTATTAAAGTCCTTTGCAAAATGTCAACGCATATATTATGCTATTTGTAAATTTCAAAATATTTGTAAAAATCGATATGCAAAATGTAAGAATAATCAAGATTTGCACTTGGAAAATATTAGTGAAAATGATAAGGGGACCTATACTATATTACATGGAGGTGTAAAATATGTATTTCGTGTGAATGAACTTCGTAATATTATAATGACCTGTATTTCAAACACAGACGAGTTTTTCCCTGACGTATTGGATGTTCGCAATCCGTACAATAACTTGCCCCTTTCTTTGTGTGAACTATATAACTTTTATTTTTTTCTCAAAACCAACAACTATGGAATCCCTACTCTATTGCATGGTTTTTTTATGTCGAGTTTCAATGTTCCCGCCTATATTATGGATTACGAGATTTTTATTCGTGATAAAGCAATTGAAGATCGTGCAATGCGTGGAACAGTAAAATCACTTTATCCATCCGTATTTCGCATGCTCACTAAGTATCGTATCTGTATTCGCAATATAGAGATATCCCGAGGGTTTCCTATGAAAACATTGGTGGACGTAATGCGTCCCTACCTACGTTTATACTTTTATGTTATGCATTATGCACAGGATTTTCCTAAGAAGTTTAAATGTGAAGAGTTGTTAGAAAAAAGATTATCCGAGTTTGATTATATTTGTCCTAATTTTGGAACACGTATTCATCATTCTCCTCTATTATTTATTAATCGTATCCCTGTGTCAGAAGGAAATGAATCATTACATAAGTTGTTTTCTAGGTTTGGTTCTGTACATGAAACATCTGTTATTCCTTTAACATGTAGTGCTGGGAAAAAATGGGCTTCTGGATATGTATCCTTTAAAAATGTAATGTCGGCCGATGCAGCAATGAATGGGTTACAAGGGTACTGTTTTAATGATAAGATCAAAGAAGGTCTAAAAATATACAAGCATAATAAGGTTGATTCTCCTCATACAGAAGATATAAATATGGATGGATTAGACACCCCATATATAGAATATAATGCTAGGCATCCATCCTTTTATCATATGAAAGATTCTGGAGGTATAACGCATATGATCGAAAACAAGTTGATTTTCAGTCACGAACAGGATAAATTATTTAATCGTATTTCAAAATGTGGCGTGAATGGATGGTGTGAAAATAACGATGATCCAGATGATATAGATGATGGTATGTATGTGTATGGATATTATCATATGTTATCAGAAGTTTCCTCATCATTTTCATACACTTATCGGAGTCGAAATTATCGAAATAGTCAGTTTCAAAACCGTATTCGTTCGCCATCAGAGTCTGTTGAAAGTAATTCTACACAAGACGACAATTCTATACAAGACGACAATTCTATACAAGACGACACTGTCTATTCTAGTTCAAATGAAGATGATAATATGAGTGTAGATTCAACAGTATATCACAATACAAATATATTGGAAGTTGATGAAAATGATGTAGAACCGACCTTATCTTTTATAATTAATGCCATAAACGCCACAAATAATAGAGAAGACCATCAAACACCTGAACCTGAACCTGAACCTGAACCTGAACCTGAACCTGTGCCTGAGCCTGAACTTGAACTTGAACCTGAGGCTGAACCTGAACCTGAACCTGAGTCTGAACTTGAACCAGAATACATACCAGAATCTGTTCCTGAACCCATTCAAGATTTCGAGATTGACGAAGAAGAGGAAATTCGTTCAGAACTTTGTGATACAATATCTCGCGAGCTTGCAGCGATGTCATTATGTGAAATGAGAACAGCACGTCATTTACATATGGCAGAGACTATATATGAACGTCTCAATAGTATGACGGTAGAACATGATATTGCGATCCGACAAATTGATGATGAGTTTAATTTAATAAATGAACAATTACATTCTGATACCGATTCAGATGACGAAGATTAATGAATCTACAAAATAATGTTGTTATTTTGTGGATTATACTATTTTTTACCCTTTCTAGTTTTGTATCCCTTCTTATTCTTACGTTTTTTTGTACTTTTACGACGGCGTGTTCGTCTCCCGCCTACTGGGTTACCATGTTTATCTAACCGTACGCCAACAGGTAATTTCCTTATAGGTGTTGCCACCCCTGCATCTCCTGCTGGAGGAAGGAAGTGCCAAGTAAGATCATCTACCTTATATGCTCGAATATCCTTTTCTTTACCAATTGGTTTTGCATTTGGCAAACGACCAATAAGATTACCATTCCCAATTTGTTTTCTATTATGATGCATAATGTACTATATAGTTACATAATTATATAGTACCAATAATTAGTCATTTGTTTATCTTCCTATGGACTTAACACAAATAGTGTAGAACAGGCGAACAATGATAAATTGAACACCAAGAGATATAATGTGTAAAACTCTATGAATCACATCACTGCTCACAAAATCTTTCATTTTCTTTGTGTGTGTAGCCATAGATAATCCCAAATCTGCAACTTGAATAACGGCTAAAACAAAGTAAATAACCATTAACCAGTAAAAATAGTCACAATAGTACACTCCTAAATTAGGTTGGAACATGTTCTCAATAGAACCACTCATGATTATGATGTATGGTTAGATAATAATGTTTTACAATCTGCTATATTTTCATCTTTTTAATGGTGAGTTTTTTAGGTTTACTTGATGCAATATTATCAAGATCTGATTCAGTAAAAGTATCTAAATACTCTATGTGATTACGTGTATCCGGATTTGTTTCATCATATGTGCCTTTTTGTTCTCCACTTCCGCTTTTTCGTACAATTAAATCAATAAAATATTCATTCTTGAGAACAGTCTGAGCAACAACGAATTCATACTCGCCCAAATTATAATGTGCCTGTCCAAAAGAGAGAAATTGCGTGGGGTCCATCATATATTTTCGTATTTTTTCATAACGGATTAATTGGTCTGCTAGTTTATAAATGTATATAGTTTCGTTATCAACATTGGGAGATACAAGATTAGTTTTTGGAATCACGAGAGTACATAATTCGTCGGATTCATCGGATGCTGCCGATACAACGCATACTGGATTCGCCGTTGTGCATTGTTGTGGTTGGCGATTTATACACACAGATACGTCTTGTAATAGATTAGGGTTGATATCTTCTGAAAACTGAACTGTTGGACCAATCAGTTTCTTTAAAAGTGTGACAATTGTTTCTAGTTTATGTTGATGTGGAATAAATGTATCTTTTATACGTTCTTCAATCTCATTGCGTTGTGATAAGTTGGTATAATCGTTTAATAGAATACGTATGGTATTTCTGTATGCTAAAAAGAAGTTAGTCTCTAATCGAATCTTGTTGATATGGTCGATTCGGTCTTCGTCACGTTTTGTTTCACCAGTTTGAATCATAGATTCAACTTCTACCCTTCCTGATTGGCGTAGTATGGGGATATCATCATTAGTCGTAGATAATTCAATGGGTTCCGAAAACATAATAAACTGGTCTGCATTAGTAAGAATACCAATAACCATCTCTTCATCCACTATTTTATATGCAGAGCGCATAGGAATTATATCAGAACCAAATGTGCGTGAAACTAAATCAGAGAAAAATAATGTATCAACATAGGTATGATAAATAGTCATATCATCCATAAATGTTGTTGGGATAGAATTACTCTCGCTATCAGAAATTATTCTATATCCAGATGGATAACAAGGAATATATCCAATAATGTCTCCTATACTTACCTCTAAACCAATCACCTTTCGTGAGAAGTTAAGTACCTGTCTTTTAATCCGAATGTCGATGTCTGTTTTCTCACGCAGAACATTTAAAAGAACCCCGAATAAGATGGGCTGTTGAAATGTATATGTACGAGGCATACTTTGCAACGGAACGCACCGTTTGTTATGAAGAGGTTTTACAATATTATTAATGGTTGAAATAACACTTTGTAATGTAGTAACGTTAGGACCCGTTGTATGAAAGAATGGTGTTATGGTAACATCTTTTTCTGGTTCATTTCGGTTATAGTTATATATTGGTTCAAATATATTATCACGTTTGACAATAAAAACACTAGGTCTACTTGATAAAAATTGTTGTGTGCTGTAGTGATTTGATGGGCAGAGAATACTTAAATTAGTAGTAGTATCAGACTCAGGAACTTCTAAAATAATTAAGTTGATTCCGTTTGGATGACTTTTATGAATATTCGATGCACATACTAGATCCCACGTATAAGTGTGGTCAATAATTGCAGATGGAGAACGTAGATAAGAAAGAAATCGTTTATATGCAAGAACTATACGAACAAAATAATGGTCATTAGTTTGAACAGTGTTTTTCTGGTATAACGATGAGTCTTTAAACTCAGAAACATCCACTTGTTCTAATTGTTCAGGAGTTGTTATTTCTGTGTTGGCAAATGCATGTGCAAGATTACCATTTTGTAATCCAACAAACAACTCTAATGTAACAAGGTTTGCTAAGTACTCTCTGAAATCGGAAAGAGATATATCCTTATCTCCTGAACCAAAAAACATTACATCAGCCATACACGCCAAGAATGATTGTGTATTACTTGCTTCAACTCCGTGGCGTAATATAGCATTAACATGTGGTCGTAATTGTGTAGGTGTGTTAGGAACTTGATAAGAAACCGCATATTCCTTGAAAAAGTTCTGAGTCTCAATGTTTAGATATGCCCATCTTCCATAAGGAATAGGACTTGTATTTTGATCCATTATATATTGTCCTTCTGCACGATGGCGTATAGTAGGCTGAAACTTTTCTTGGGGAGATGTATTATCTTTTTCATTCGCGTTGTCATCAGATGTTGTCGTAACACATTCTTTTCGTCTTGCAAGTTGTTTGTCACTGATGACTACTTCTCCATCTTTTATATTTAATTTAAAACAACATGGCACGCAATATCCCTTTGGATGTTTATTTCCATCTAAGAAACCGGGATGATTTGGTGCATATACCCCTCCTTTTCCTTTACGTGAATCACCTGTAAATTCATATACATAGTTGCCGTCATCCTGAACCTTGTCTTGTCCGCGAGGGATTACTCCTCCACACGTGGGGTGTTTAATTACCTCTTTTCCATTCTCTATAACCGTTTGCATTTCTTTGGGATGAATAAACGTATTTGTCTTCAGACACCAGTATCGAGGACATATGTACACGTATTGTTTGTCAGGACTCGAACCATATGATACTGTGTATCGGTCATCTGTTTCAGTTTCTCTTCTGATAACTGCTGATTGGGCATCAGAATCTAGGCTAAAAAATGCATCACTTCCGTACCGTTCAATGATACCAGCACGTTCGGTAGCAATCATTTCGGCATGTTCTTCTTTTGTCAATATTACTGGTTGCCTACCGTATGCTGCATCGCATGTGCGTGAATAGCGGTCAAAGTTTCCTGATTTAGCTTTTAAGAATAATTCTGGGTCAGCCTCTTCCATTGCGGTCATAAATGTTGATGGTTTTTTTAGTCGCATACCAACGATATTACGCTCTCCTCCATATTGTTCTGTTTCTTCGCTACTGCTATATTCGTCGTCACTGTATAAAAGATCTAATGCAGTTATTGGTTGCGACCCATCAGGGACATTATCCAATACATTCTGATTTGTCATTTCTATATCTGAATCAACAATGACTGCTTCCCCGTCTTCGACGATGACATCTTGTTGTTCCATAATTCCACGGTCGGGAACACCAATAACATCTTCAATATGTGCATTTACGTTTGATTCGGTGCTTACATCAAATGGCGCGGCGCATGCGGATGCTAATGTAGGAAATTGTTTATTAGTCGCATCAGCATCTAGAAGCATTCTAAGCATCGTCCCAATATATTCATCAATCATAGGTATATAACGAATGTTATCAATACTAGATATCGATATGGAGATTCGTGCAGACGAACGAAGACCCTTTTCAGTAACGTCAGATACAATGGTCAAGAACCCTGGATTCGCGCGAATCCTAGTCGTTCGCATTCCAATACCGTTTTCTACGGTAAGTTTAGATCCAACTCTGGCAACGAGCTCACTGGCTTCATTTACACTCATGTTATAATTTACCATAATGCTCTGAAGTAAGGAGTCGCCTTTGAATCCTTCATGCCGTTTTAGTTGTGAGATAACAAATGCCTCTTGACTCGACATTCTATCAAAGTTGGATACTTTGCGATAGCGCATAACTGCTCCAGTAGTTGATTTTAACTCGGATGTTTCCAATATAAATGCAGGGGAAATACAGTTGTGAATGGAACTTAACGTAATCTTACTTACGTCTATATCTACGTTAACAATATTTACATAATTCATGTGAATGATTTCTACATGTTTGTCGTAGAGAGAACCAAAGTTGTCATGTTTATATCCACTTTGGATGAAGAATGGTTCGATAGTTTTAATTAGTGGGTTCACATGTTTTGCAATCAGATCACCAACGTCTTCAATCGAATAAGGGTTTTCAAACTTTCCATATACGATGATGTCTCCATTTTCTTCAAAATCACATGTAAGATATTCTCCTTGACTTAGTACAAAATATACAGAGACGCCTTTGGTTGTTCCCATATTCATAATTAGATGATTAATTGTTGTGCGAGACAATTGAGGTATTTTTCTTCCATCTGTTGCCATTTTCTCTCCGTATAACCGATACATGTTTTCACGATGACCACCTGGATTCAACTTTGTTATTGGACCCCCTGGATGAGTGGGTATTAATTTGAATATTACATCTAATGGAACCTTGAGTGTAAATTTTTGATGCATCGCAATTTTAATTTCCGCAATACCACGGCGATCCCAATTAAAAGGTGCGGTTGTTATTCCGCCCATGTTAGTATGCACACGATGCAATAGATCTTCTTGTGCAAAAATATCAAACGGAGGACCATTTTTTTCAATAGGTTCTCTTCCTACCACAGCATTTATTTCTGGTTTGGTATATATATTTTGTGCAGCAAGAAGAGGAAAATAAATCGATATTAAATATTTATCTGTTATCTGTGGTGAAGTTCTTTTAACATTGTCTAGAACATCCGATGCCAGACAAACGTAAATTATTCCATCAATAATCTCTCCACTATCCAGTAATAGACCACTATTTGTTGTGGTCATGGCATTTGTTGCGCCACTAACCAAGAGTTTGTCGTACATTATTTCGTCAAATGGGTTATATGACGTTGGGAAGGAGTTTTTCATAAGAAACAGTCTCTGTCCCAACATGTGTGCAGTATTAATTTCGATATTCCCATTAATAGCATGTATTTTCATGACATCATCATATCTATATACTTCTTTGACTTCTGATATTTTTACAATTGGGTCAGGGTTAATTCCGTCTCCTTTAAAATTATTGAGTGCATTATGCATACGTGAGTGTATTAATTGAGAACGGTTATTTTGTGTCAATGCTCTATAGAAATCTTCTGGAGAATGTGATTCAGATCGTAGGCAAAATAAGTATATTTCTTCTACTCGTATAGAACGTTCTAGTTCGGCAGCAATCTTATATTTGATTGCAGATACGGTGTCATCTGGATGTATTTGTTGAGACGAAAAAATCACTTGTAATTTATCTTTTTCAATGGCGCCTCGTTCAGATTCGCTAAAAATCGGCTGATTTGTATATGGATCTAAAAGTGCAAGATTTTTATCATGTGTATCGCTAATATTGGCGCCAGCAAAAACAATGATTCGATCAATTGTATTTGGGCCCGACAGAACACATGTCTTGTATATAGATTTCATAGAGGTCATGTATACACAATGTACAGACTATTGTTTTACGATTTTGCTGCGTAGTGCTAATACGACAATTATCAAACAATAAATGTCGTAATATTTTGAGTGTATAATTGGTATCTCTACATATCATAATACGGGTTGTCAGTAATAGTCATACCACAATAGGTTTGGTTGTTTTTCTTGTAATCAACGGGATTATGAAATCCTACCTCTTTTGCCTCTTCTAGAAGGAACTTGAAGTTATCCCAAAACTCTTTTTTATGACCTACACTCTTTGACGCTATATGCGCAAGTTCATGTGTATATACAAAAGTTAATGTGCTTTCATCAATAAGTTTTTCACTATGCTTAGTTCGTGCAAGACAAAATGCCAGTTTTTCTCCTTTATTTTCACTATATGCTGTCAGTTCACTAGTAGGAAGTGTCTCTTGAACCTTTTTTGGATCAAATCCTTTAACTAATCGTTGAACACGTTCATCCTTCGGATATTTTTTTCCAAGTCCATTTACAAAGTCATGTGCTTTTCCAGTGACTGTTGCAAGAAGATCTGCTGCTTCTTGAGTTTTTAAACGATTTCGTACACAGTATTTATGGCCATCTACATCTGATATGATACATTTGAGTTTAAATGTCTCACTTTCCGAATAAATCTTGAGACATACCAATAAGATAAAGACACCTATCACATAAAATAGAATGTCTTGACGAAACAAATATGGTATCATTTGTGATATAATATCTGTATATAATTATTCATACCCAATATATAAGATAGGTTTTCTAAAGAACATATGCAAATATTGCAGTAAGCACTATATATAAAGTTACCATATATATCATGTCATATATAGTAGATTGTATATACGTGTTTGGTTTATACCATACAGCGTTTGTATTTGTTTTAACATCATTACCGACAACATCTATTGTTCGTATAAAACTTGTTAATAAAACCACCCCAGCAACAACTGCAATGCGCAAGAGAGAATGATTTATATCTGCTGTATATATGATTAATTGAGCAATCATTAAAATGCCAACACCAGATAATAGGTCATTTGTCAGTGTATGTGTAGTGTTTATGTAATAATGTTTATCTACCATATTTTCATTTTGAAGAATAATATGCGGAGTTCTAAGTATGTATACTATTGCAATAGTTGTCACTATAAAAGCAATTATAAACGAGGCCGATAGTTTGGTTGTTAATGTAAAGAGAGATACCATGTTATCTAAATGATCCAGTACTTATATTTTACTCATAAAATATTATTTATTTGCGTGTCTTTCTTCTTCCTCCAGATATATCATCTATGCCCGGAAGGGTGGGTGTATGTATTTTTGCGCCAGTATCTGTTGGTTTTTTATACATATGATAAAACGCTGAACCAGGTCTTGCTCCTGCTTTTGTTAATGTTTGAAATAGATCAGTTTCTAACATGTCTTTTTGTGTATGTCCTTTCTCAATTAGAAATCCAACAGCAAAGTCTATTGCTGTCCAACCGTTTTTATTCTCTATATTTGGGTCAGCACCATTGTTTAATAATATTTTCACAATTTGAGAATGTCCATAGTCACTTGCTACTATAATAGGGGTATTACCAGCATCATTTTGCATATTTACATTAATTGTTCCAGATAATACTAATGTTAGAACTCTTTTAGTGTCTCCTTCAATGGAATATTTATAAAACATCTCATTTATATCAGTTTGCTCTGTTGTCCCAATGATATTATCCTCTTTGAGTTTTTTCAATCCTTCATATAATTGTTCTTTTTTATTGTTAGGTGCTCCACCTCGTTTCCGATTTGAGCGCGTTTTTCTTTTAGAATTTCTTCTAAATCCTTTAGGGTTTTTGGTTGATTTTCGATGTCTTCGCGTTGCCATTACTATATATTTACATTAAAAATGAATATATGGTATGTAAGATCTCATCTATATATCTTAGAGTTGTCCAAGATTTTTTAGTTCTCTTTCCTGCTTACGATTGTAACCTTTCAATCTCGCTGTTTCACTCTATTTTCTAGAACGACGTGTTTTGGGAGAACTACCCTTCTTACGGGTATTCTTTGCTTTTCTGCAATAAGTACGCTTTGTTCCCGAAGCAACCTTGCAACCTCTAACTTTTTTACACTTGTTGGGTTTTTTTACACTCTTCTTACGACAAAGAGAAGCAGACATTATATTGTATAATCAGAAAAAAAAAGGGTTTTAGTTAATAGATTACAGGTATAAGAATATTTATTTATTTATGAATAACACCGTCGCAGTCAGGAATATCAG
>Ga0315315_10000377_pt1 | contig 36485 bp, 32 predicted proteins | sample M140m3416metaG_FD_203699 | JGI IMG/M metagenome (GOLD analysis project Ga0315315, IMG submission 203699) | Ammonia-oxidizing marine archaeal communities from Monterey Bay, California, United States - M1 40m 3416 | ecosystem: Environmental > Aquatic > Marine > Intertidal zone | place: USA...
ATAGAGAGACCAAAGAAACTTTAGGGATATACGAAGATATGAAAGCTCAACTTGGAGAATTAACTGGTGAAGAGAAAGTATTCGATACTTGGATGGATTCTTCTAATTCTAATTTGTTTGTATCAGGGTATGGTAAAAATCAAGAATTATTTGAGAAGGCTTTTCCGACGGCTTTACGTCCTCAAGGTAAGGAAATTGTTAGGACGTGGTTGTACTATACTTTACTCAAGAGTACTCTTCTGTTGGATAAACCAGGTTTCACAAATGTTTGGATCGACGGTCTCGGAATGGACCCCTGGGGAAGAAAAATGTCCAAATCTCTGGGTAATGGTATTGATGCTAATTCAGTACTTGAATGTGGCTCAGGAGGGCGGACAGGTTCATGGAAAATTAAGGGTACTGATGGTAAACAGATACATCTTAAAGCCAATAAAATAGGAAGTGAATGTTTCCGTCTATGGAAGGCCTGTGATGCCCAAGTAGGCGACGATTTCCATATTAATCCAGAGGAAATTGAAGCTAAATATTTCGGAGTTCTTACAAAAATATTCAATGTGGCTAGATTTGCAAGTCAATTCGAGGTCCCCTCTGATCTTAATTCCAAACCAGAAAATTTAGAGATTGAAGACCAGTGGATTCTTTCAGAATTTAGTCAAATGATGACTAAAGTTGAGAAATCTTGGTCTAAAGTAGATATCTATAATGCGGCTCAGTCGATAAAGAATTTCAGTACAGGAGTTTTCCCAAGTCACTGGCTAGAGATGGTAAAATCGAGACTTTATGACGGGGATGAAGCAGCTGCTTGGACATTGCACAGAATTGTGAGAGATGTTTTGACTTCACTAAGCCCTATTTGTCCATTTTTCACCCACTACCTCTCAACGACACTTTATGCTAATAGCTCTGTTGACGTTAGAGAGTTTCCAGATATTATTGTCAGTAAATATGAATTCTTAAATTTAACAAATCATGTTATTGAATTTAATTCTGAAGTTTGGAAATTAAAGAAAGATAATGGTATTTCATTGAACACTGAAATTCCCAATGTTAAAATTCCTAAAGAATTGGAAATACTTTCCGATTCATTAATTAGAATGCACAGAATAATTTAGTTCAAACTTGTTTTTGGTTTGTTGCCATTCAAAGTTTCGATGATTAATGATGCCATTTCTATTCCGATTCTTGCTTGCGCTTCCTTTGTAGCGGCACCAATATGTGGCGTTCCATGAAAATTGTCATTGTCAAATAGTGGATTACTTGTCGCTGGTTCACTTTCAAAAACATCTAGAGCTAAACTTGACAATTGCCCACTTTTTATTGCTTCTAGCGCTGCCTTTTCGTCGACAATGCCTCCTCTTGCACAGTTTACCAGATGATTTCCACAATCTATCCCATCATCTCCTATCCCTGGCATCAGATTAATTCTTGATGAATTTACTAAGTGGTAAGTTTCCTCTGTGAGGTTGCAATGAATAGATACATGTGTACACATTCGAAAAATACTATCTACATCATTATGTAATTTACAGTTATTTCTCTTAGCGATTTCTTTAGGGACATATGGGTCATATGCATGTAAATCCATTCCTAATGCTTTAGCAATGTTACCAACTCCCTGCGCTATTCTACCATATCCAATAAGTCCTAGAGATTTACCTGATAATTCTGTACCTACTAATTCTTTTTTTGCCCATACACCATCTCTCAATTTCCTGTCGGCTGTGGTAATATTTCTACAAGATGCCAGTAGATGAGCAATTGTCATTTCAACAACACTTTTCGTTGATGCTCTTGGAGTATTACATACAACAATATTATTTTCGGTCGCGGCTTCAATGTCGATATTATCGACACCTACTCCTGCTCTCCCAATAAATTTCAATCCCGCCTCTTTATTTACTGAAGAGTTGATTACATCTCTAGTCAATTTAGTTGCACTTCTAACTATCACTGCATCAAAATTGGCTAAAACTCCTGAAAGAAGTTCTTCCTTAGTATAATGTTTAATAACGACTTCATGACCATTATCAGTTATCATTTCAATGGCCTTTTTATCCATTCCATCTGTTACTGCTACTCTCCCCATAACTCTTCTAGTATAACTTACTCAATCAATATTGCTAATGTAACTGATTAACCTCAGTATTCATAATCAGTCACCTGATGCGCTAGGTCAGAGGTAAGATAGTATGAAAGAAACCGACTTAAATAATAATGAAATTTTGTTAATTGATGGATACGCGCACTGTGATGGTCCATGTGGAGTATATGATCCAGCAAGCGCACGTGTAGCTGCCGAGGCTGTACAATCTATGACAAAGAAAATGAATGCTTTAGAAAGCAATCATGGCGATTCAGGTAGTAATTCTGCTTCTTATATAAATACAATGTCAAGATATGCAGCGATCAAGGAAGAAGAAGCTCAGAAGTGTAAAGATGAACTTTTGGTTCTTTGGACAGATTTCTTCAAACCTCAGCACTTAGAATCTATTCCAGGACTTCACGATACTTTTTGGCAAGCGGCTAAACTTTGTTCTGCTTGTAAAGTAGAAGTTTCTGAGCAACATGCTCAGGAATTAATGGATGCTGTTGAAGCCATTCATAATATGTTCTGGGCCACAAAAGGCCGTGAAGTACCATGGATTCGCGCTTCATAGATGTCAAAGTGAATGGCAATTCTATGTGGCCAAATCTAAGAGATGGTGACATAGTTCGATTTGAAATAATTGATTTGAAATTGATAGAACCTAATTTAGTTGTACTATTCAAACATCCTTTCAAGAAGGATTTTAATTTAATTAAACGGATTTCTAATATAGAGGACGGAGAGGTATTTTTAGTTGGAGATAACCCTGACCCTAATGCTTCAGAAGACAGTCATAACTTTGGTCGAATAAATGTCAAAGATATTATCGCAGTAATTCTAAATAATAACTCTTAGCAACAACCTTCATCTCTCATTGGAGCCGAATTAAAACTAACTTTATTTACATTGGCAGTATTTTGTAATCTTTCTATAATTTTCCGAAATTCAATAGCAGTCCCTTTCCCTTGTAATATGTCTACGCAAGTATGACTATGCCTTAGACAGCTATGACTACATGTAGAAAAATCTATTCCCTCGTCATGCCTAATGTCCATTAATCTATTTTCTACACCATGATCGTGCTGGTAATAAACTATTAAGTGACCTTCAAGTATCTCATCATCTTTCATTGTGTTCAATTCTCCTCTTTGTTTTATTTCTGAATAGTATAGTGCTGCATCACGAAGAAATCTACTTCTATTTTGATAACCAGACTTTTTAATGATATTTTCTAGATCATTAGCAAAGATTTTATCGGCACTGAAAGTTATTATTTGACTCATGTTAATCCGACTAGTGCTTTATTAATAATAATTTCGAAATGAATATTTATTAATATTTATTATATACTTAATAGTAGGCGCAGCGCCATGAATAATGTAGTGAGAGCCCTGTCAGTAAGCCTAATTTTGATTCTTTCAAGTCTTGCAGGATGCTTAACTGATGATGAAACAACAGACGCATCTGGAGAGGATTTAGATGATTTATTAAATTACGGTACTGTAATGGTATCTACATATCACGTGGGTGAACTAGTCTCTGCTGTAGCAGGAGATAGTGTTACTATTGAATATATGAGCCAAGATAACATCCCTGTTCATGATTATGAACCATCTGCATCTGATTTAATTCGTCTACAAGAGGCAGACATATTCTTCTATCATGGCTTAAATCTGGAACCATGGGTTGAATCAACTCTTTCATCCTTAGGTGATGATGCACCTCCTTCATACATGACTCATGCGATGCCATCTGGTGCTAGCAATCTTGCTTACGAATCTATGTTAATATCTGATTTGTGCGAATTAATGAATGATGGGCCGTTCGAGAGCACAACACTTGGTATGCTATCTGATGACCATGATGACCATGGTGACGATGACCATGATGATCACAATGAAACTGATGACCATGATGACGATGACCATGATGACCATGATGACCATGATGACCACAATGAAACTGATGACCATGATGACCATGATGACCATGATGACCATGATGATCACAATGAAACTGATGACCATGATGACCATGATGACCATGATGACCATGATGACCATGATGACCATGATGACCATGATGACCATGATGACCATGATGACCATGATGACCATGATGACCATGATGACCATGATTCACACGAACACGCCGAAGCTGAGATGACATTCGAAAACCCTGAGGCTTGCCCCGCTGAAACAACTATCCAAGTATTCCACATGGAAGAGGGAGAGCATATTCTAGAGTTTGAGTCAGTACATGAGGAAGACTTCAATATGGCTGTACTCAAGATGCTTGGTGGGCATGCTCACCACGACCACCATGGTCACGCTGACCACGGTGATGAACACGATATTGCTATCGAAGGAAATTGGGTTGATGAATGGGGAACGAACCAAACTATCGATTCGGATTCATGGAATAGTGGCACAATAACACAGTTTGATAATGAAGCAATGTGGGCTGTTGCCGAGAATGGAGAAGACTCTTTCAATCCAGGACTTTGGTCTAAATATGATTGGACATGGAACTCTGAAGAACTGTATTACTGCCAGTCTACCTTTGCTGCTGAAAGCGAGGCTGATGCACTATCTGCTAACAGTGCAAACTCCTCTGACTTAGAAGCAGGCTGTGGTGGATTCCCCTGGAGTCAAATGAGTAATGCTGATTCAGACCACGACGGTCATGATGATCACGATGATCACGGAGATGATATGTGCCACAACACTGAGACTCACGAAAACTATGAGTCTACAGAAGAAGAATGTGAGGCTGCAGGTCACATGTGGACTGGTGATGACGAACATGATGATCATCATGGTGAAGAACTGTGCCATAACACAGAGACTCACGAGAACTACGAATCAAATGAGGACGATTGTGAGTCCGCAGGACACGTTTGGATGGGCCACGATGATCATGACCTACCAGAAATCCACTCTGAACTAGTTGCACATACATTTTCTTTCCCTGAGGAAATGGTCTGTTATGACATGAACACTCACACTGTAAATATGAGCCTTACAACTGAATCCGACTGTCAAGCTGCTGGCTTGATGTGGACTGCAGCTAACAGCGGTCCTAGTGGAGACGATCACTCTGATGAAGAGGAACACCATGAAATGGGAGCAGTTGTTATTCATATTGAGGCCGAAGGAGATTATGGATTTGCTTTACCTAATGACATTCAAATGCATATTGTGATGGGTGAGAGAGGACATGATGGCCATGATGACCACGGTGAGGATGACCATGATGACCATGATGACCACGGTGAGGATGACCATGATGACCACGGTGAGGATGACCACGGTGAGGATGACCATGATGACCACGATGACGAAATTGAAGCTGGTGATGATGAAGAAGTATTCACTTATGACCCTCATAGTTGGTTAAGCCCTATTGCTTTCGAAGCACAGATTAATGTTGTTTTGGCTACACTAACTTCAATATTCCCTAATGGTTCTGACTCTTTCACTGAAAATGCTGCATCTTACAGTGTTCAATTGATGGGTCTACATGAGAGGTACACAGCGGCTTTCGGAGTAGATGGAACTTGTGATATGGCAGGGCAGGAGAAGACAATTATTGCAAACCACAATGCATATTCTTACATGGCTGTACAATATGATATTGATATTATTACATTACATGGATTAGATCCAGAAGGTGAGCCATCACCTGCAGATATTGCTGAGGTAGTAGAAAGTATAGAAGAGAAAGGAATCACAGTACTTTTCGTTGAGGAATATACAGACCAAACAGCACTTAATTCTATAGTAGAGCAAACCGGAGTCACAATACAGACTCTTTACACTATGGAAATGTCTCCTAGCGATTCAAGCGATAATTATCTAACAATGATGAATAAGAATCTTGAAAACATTATTTCTGGATGCGGATGTTAATTATTTACGACGTTTATTGGTGATTAAAATGAACTATGTAGATTTATTACCTATTATCTTCGTTGCAGGAGTTTTTGCAGTGTTAATAGGTAACTTAACGATAGAATATCTATACGCTAAGCGCGCAAAATATTAATAATTACTAACTTTTACAAATAATATAAACCTAGGTGGAAATCAATGTGCAACAGAATTCAATTGTAGATGATTGTTGTGATCCCCCCATTTTGGAAGTCAATAATTTAACTGTAATTCGTTCAGGTAAAGTCGTCCTAAAAGATATAGATTTAGTAGTCCATAAGGGAGAATTCATCGGCCTTGTGGGCCCAAACGGAAGTGGTAAATCTACACTTTTACTATCACTTCTTGGAGTTTTAAAGTCACATAAAGGATCCATATCAATCTATGGAAATCAACCTTCTCCGAAGAATTTTTTCGGAAGAGTGGGATGGGTTTCTCAGGCCGCTTCATACTTACCTAGGCAAGTCAAGTTAACTGTACGTGAGTTGGTTAAGTTGGGAACTATTAATGCTAAAAATATGTTTTCATGGTCCGATTATGGCAGGAGTGAAAAAGTAATCAAAGCAATTGAAATGGTTGGTTTAGAAGATGTTATTGATGCCGATATTTCAAAACTTTCTGGTGGTCAAAGACAGCGTGCAGTAATTGCCAGAGCATTAGCCACTGAAGCAGATTTTATCTTACTCGATGAGCCTTTAGTAGGTATGGATCGTAATGCTAGAAACTCTTTGTTGAAATTATTAGATAAACTATGTCATGATTCTGGGAAAACAATACTAATGGTTTCTCATGATTTAACCGCAATACGCCAAACAGCACATCGAATGATTTTCTTAGAAGAGAAAATTAGATTTGATGGTCCAACTAATCTTTTTCCAGATTTAGAGACTCTTGCTGATTTACGAGGTATAACTCCCGTTCATGATGGGCCAATTCATTTCCATTCAAATGAGGTCCCGTGGGCATCTGAGGTGATTGAATAATGGTTCTTGGTAAAGAATTGATGTATATTTTAACACCCTTGTTGGAAGCCATAGCTCCGTTTATTCCTGGTGAAGTGTTCCCTTACTTCTTTACTATGGAAATGTTTCAACGTGCATTAATTTCGGCAGTCTTAGTAACTATTGTTGCCGGTCTCCTTGGAACATTCCTTCTAATTCGAAATCTTGCTCTAATAGGAGATGGTTTGGCGCATGTATCTTTTGGCGGAGTTGCTATTGGAGTTGTTTTAGGTGCGACATCTCCCTTGTACTATGCATTAGTTTTCAGTGTTTTTGCCTCAATAATGATTTACGAACTTCAGTCCAGAGAAATACTTACTGGGGACGCATCCATAGCAATTTTCCTTACTGGCATGTTAGCTTTTGGTTTGGTTGCCCTTCGTATTGGCGGAGGCGGTATTACTACAGATATAGAGGGATATTTGTTTGGAAATCTTTTATTAATTGATGAATCAGATTTAGATATGATTGCATATATTTGTTTATTTTCAATTCTTATACTATTCAAAATTAGTTCAGGTTTACTTGCTACCACAGTCGATCCTCTATCAGCAGCAGTTCAAGGAATTCCTGTTAGAGAAATTGGTCTTTTATTCAGTGTAATCACAGCTGCAGTTGTCGTTAGTATGGTCCAAGTTGTTGGAGCATTATTAGTTACATCATTGCTTGTAACTCCTGCAGCAACTGCTCAATTAGTTGGGCGTAGTTTCCGTTCATGCATGATATGGACACAAATTTTTGGTTTGAGTTCTGTTATGCTAGGGCTCTATTTCTCTTCAGAACTTGAGACTGGTAGTGGTTCAATGATTGCTTTAGTTGCTGCAACAATATTTTCTGTAGTTGCAATTTTACATAATTTCAAGTTTTTTTCTATTTTTACAAAGTCTATGTAAAAATTAGTTTAACACTAATTAAAAAATGAGTTTAGCCAAGGCTAAACTTTATATTAGCCATGTCTAAACATTATTTATGTACTCAGTAGCGATAGAAGACTATCTGAAATCTCTTTGGAAACTTGGTCCAAAAGATGTAGGTACTCAGGAGTTAGCCTCATATCTTGAAATTAAGCCTGCATCTGTAACTAAAATGGTACTTAGATTGACTGAAATGGGATTAGTTGATCATACTCCATACAAAGGTGCCTCGTTAACTCGTAAAGGAGAGTTAGAGGCCTTATCGGTTGTACGTCGGCACCGTTTATTGGAATCGTTCCTTTCTCAGACATTAGGATTAGGTCGAGATCAGTTACACGCAGAAGCTGAAAAGTTAGAACATGCTTTATCAAAAAATCTTGAATGTGCCATAGCAGAATATCTCGGAAATCCAACTCGTGATCCTCACGGTCATCCAATTCCTGGACCTAATGGTGAATTATATAATGAAACAGATCTTCCTTTATCAGATTCTCCGATTAACATGACTCTAACTGTTATGCAAGTACCTGATAATGACTCTAATATTTTATCATGGCTAGAAAATAATGGCATACATCCGGGAATTAAAATTAAAATAATTTCTAGAGATGATTTTGATGGTGGTCTTAATGTTAAAATTGGTGATTCTAAAATACGTATTTCCTCATCAATCGCTAGCTTAGTGAAAATTTCTTTTGAGGAGTGAAGAATTTGGTTACCTCACATGAAATTCTTGAGGTCATTGTTGTAAGTATGCGGGATGCTTTTCTTGCAGTAACTGTTTTTGTAGCTGCTATGGTTTTATTATTCAGTTGGTTACAGTACATAAGTGCGGGTAGATTTGTTGACACAATCAGAGCAAATACTGCTTGGCAACCGGTAATTGGAGCCCTTATGGGTATTACTCCAGGGTGCGGTGGTGCTATCGTAATGATGCCAATGTACGCTCGTGGTTATGTTACATATGGAACTGTAATAGCGACCCTTATTGCTACTTTAGGTGATGCTGCATTCGTTTTAATCGGCGCAGCAGTTACAGATCCATCATTTATTGCTCCTGTTATCGCTGTACATCTTATCTCTTTCGTTGTCGGAATATCTTGGGGTTATCTTGTTGATGGTATGAAGATTACACCCAGTAATCCATTAGGTAAATTCAGTGCAAATTATAATGATAATTCTCCATCTAGGACCGTTCTTCAAGAAACAAATGAGAATATGAGTGAAGTTTTTGATGATCTTGGAAGAGAAGAAAAAACAGGTTGGGGGTATTTCCTACTTCATCAGGGCTATACTGTTTGGTGGATTGTAACATCTCTTGGATTAATATTTGCAATTTTGCTATTAGTATGGAGTGCTCAAGATGCGGATTTCACACTTGAAATTAATTACAATCCCTTAACTCTTGATGGCTTCATTACATGGGTTGGTTTGATTGGAACATCGTTATCCGTAATTCTATATATTTCGCAAAAGAATTGGATTAGTGATGATTCTGAAGCATCTATTGGTGATAAATTATATTCTTTGCGTGAAACAATGATTCATTCAGCAAGTGAAACTGCATTTGTTACTTTTTGGGTAATGTCAGCCTATCTAATATTCGAGTTTTCTATGTTATTTTCGGGTATGAATGAGGCTGATTTAGCCCTCTTTGGAGATGGAATTATAGCAGTTATTCTTGCAGCAGTGATAGGGCTAATTCCTGGGTGTGGCCCTCAAATAATCGCTATTACAGCATATACTAAGGATTTAATCTCCTTTCCAGCACTTGTTGCTAATGCCATCAGTCAAGATGGAGATGCACTTTTCCCATTACTTGTAAGGCATCGAGTTGCCAGTATTTGGGCAACAGTTCATACCACCATTCCCGCCCTTATTGTTGGTATCTGTGTAATGATATTTGATGTATCATTCTAATTCTTATTATGATAATATAATATGTATTTAATCTCTCGAGGTATCAATGAATACCGTCAAAGTTCGTAGATACGATATTGATTGGTTGAGAGTAATTCTTTTCGGATTATTAATTCCTTTTCATGTTGCTATTGGCGTTTATTGGTCTACATATGGGGCTGAAATTAATCCTAATATAGTAGAATTAAGTGAAAAAGATGAGTTAGAATTCGTAGAAGAAAGTAATGATTATACAGCCGAATCAATATCATTCACTAGTATGATTTTACATTGGATGCATCAATGGAGACTTGCAGCATTATTCATGATATCTGGTATGGGGACTGCATTTGCATTCAAAAGTCGAACTTGGAAGTTATTCGTCAAAGAGAGAAGTCAACGTTTGCTTATCCCTATGTTTTTTGGTGCATGGACAATGGGTTTCGTTGGTTCTGTAATTCTAGGTGATGAAGGTAGTGATCCAGTTGGTCTCTCAATTTCTTTTGCATTGGGTATTATTTGGCGTTCTCTTGTATTTTGGATACCAATTTTTGGTAAGTTGATTGCCTTAGGTCATCTTTGGTTCCTTTGGAATTTGTTCCAATATTCATTGCTCATGACACCCATATTTCATTATGTAAGCAAATATCCGAATGGAGATTTAGTACGTTTTCTTCGCTCTTTCTTCACTACCCCTATGTGTTTGGGAATTTTCTTGATACTACCGTTTATTCTAAGCATTACTGAATTTTTATTCAAACCTTGGTTTCCTGGATATATTGGTGTTGGATATGAATGGTTTTGGTTTTTCGGATTCTTTGTATTTGGGTATATTTGTATTATTGCAAAAGAACAATACTATAATTTTCTTGAAAAACAGCGTTTTTCAATCACATTCATTACATTAATACTCACTATATGTTTTATTTGGTTAAGAATCCAACAACATGACTCAGGTATCCCTTATGTCGACGGAGGGTGGTTAAATGACGGTATTTTTCACAATAAAATGACGATTTTAGCGTGTCTAATACACAGTTTCCATGCTTGGTTCTGGTGTCTAACAATTTTTTCATGGGGTTCTGAGTTACTAAATATACCCAGTAAAAACTTATCATACCTAAATCAGGGAGTATACCCATTCTATATCGTACACATGCCATTAACATTTACGGGTCTAAGAATATCCACAAATATGGGTCTAAAGAATTATCCAGCTGTCATATTTTCAACTTTATTCGTTTTCTTAACTTGCTATTTGTTCTTTGAGTTGGTACGTCGAACTAAAATAACACGATTTTTATTCGGTATTAAAGAAAAGAAAATACAATAGAATAATTTCGGAAAATGCTAAAAATATACCCTTATTGTACTGTATATGGTGAAGGACAGTACAACTCCAGAACCTTGGATTTTTCATTTATTTGGTTTGATTAGCCCTATTTTAGTGATCACTGGAAACCTGATGGGGGGGCTTTTCACTGCAATGGGTATGATTTTTATTTGGGGAATAAGTCCACTTCTAGATATTTTATTTGGTAAAAGTAAGGTTCCTCGTCCATCAAGAGACTCTGGCACCCCATTTGAGATATTATTATGGGTTCATGGAATATCACACTTTTTTGTAATTGGTTCATTTTTCTTTTTCGCATTTCAACAGAATGAAATTAATATTTGGTTAATCACAGCAGCAATCTCAACAGGACTTTGTTCAGGAGCTTCTGCAATTGTGACTGCTCACGAACTCGGTCACCATAAACCAAAGAGTCCTGGTTGGATTCTAGCTAGGCTTCTGCTATTTTCCGTCAATTACTCTCATTTCACTACAGAGCATAACCATGTTCACCATAAGTGGGTAGCTACAAATCGAGATTCGGCCAGTGCAATGTTAGATGAAGGAATTTGGCTTTTTTGGTTAAGAACAATTCCTGGTCAGTTCATATCTTCAATTCGTGTTCACAATAAAAAAGGTCGAGAAGGTCTCAGAAATCCTACAATACTACATTTTTCTTTACAAATAATTGCCGGTTTGGTTTTACTGAGATTTTCAAATGGTTTAGTACTTTTATCTGGTTGGCTAATACTTTCATTACTAGCAATACTAACTTTAGAATATGTCAATTATATTCGTCACTGGGGGTTGAGGAGAGGTTCAAATGAACGTCTAACTATGATGCATTCTTGGAATACTGAATCACGTTGGTCACGTTGGTCATTACTCGAACTTACCAGACACTCTCATCATCATCTAGAAGCAAGCGTTCCTTTTTGGAAATTACAACCACATCCTGAGGCTCCTGAATTACCATCTGGATATTATGCATGTTGGTGGCCATGTTTAATTCCTCCAGTCTGGAGACGTTGGGTATCTCCACGAATACCTCAAAATTAATTCCCAATTGTATTTCATCTACCGTTTCACTTATACGAATGAATCTAAACCACAATATTATCTGGTGATGTTGTGGGCGAAGTAACTTTACATCATCTTAGAAAAACTGCTGCTCGTGATACTGAAGAGTATGTTTTTTCTCAATTGATTCCTTACATTGGTAATAAGAGAAAATTATTGGATATTATCCATCAGGCAATAAAATTAACAAATATAGAGAATGGTACTTTCGTTGATTTGTTTTCAGGCAGTTCTGTCGTATCAAGATTCGCCAAGAAATTAGGTTTTCGAGTTTTATCAAATGATTGGGAACCCTATTCTGAACAGATAGCTATTGGCACAGTAGTTCTAAATGAGATGCCTAAATTCGAGAATTTTGGTGGTATTGAAAAGGTCTTTGATTTATTAAATAATGTTGTTCCAGTAGAGGATTATGTCACTAAACATTTATGCCCTACAGACGATGAAAAATTGGATCATGAGAAAGATCGCCTGTTTTTTATGAGGAAGAATGGGATGAAAATTGATGCAATGCGCGAGTTGATTTCAAAATGGGTTGAGGAACATAAAATTTCACAAACTGAGTTTTCTTATCTTATGGCATCATTATTGTATTCTGTTTCATATGTTAGTAACACGAGTGGTGTATTCAAGGGATTCCATAGAGGATGGGGTGGAAGTAACGGTACAGCCCAATATCGTATATGTTCAGATATATCTTTGAAACCACCTATCTTGTTCAATAATGATAAAAATAATATTTCAATTCGAGAAGATGCAGGAGTTTTGGTCAATAGACTAACTGAAATTTTAGGAAAAATTCCTGATATCATTTATCTTGATCCACCGTATAATCAACACCCATATGGATCTAACTACCATGTGCTAAATTCTATCACTCTTTGGGATAAGCCTGACTTTCCAGAGAAAATTACTAGAGGGACGAAATCGGCAATAAGACTAGATTGGCGTACAGAAAGAAAGAGTGCCTATAATTCTCGACCTAAAGCAGTGCAAGAGTTTCAAGAACTGATTGATAATATTTCTTCTAAATTTATTCTGACCAGTTATAGTACTGAAGGAAATATTCCATTGAATGAGATGATGAAGATATTAGGAAGTAAAGGAACTTTACGCGTAGTTAAGAGAGAATATGTGAGATATCGAGTTAGTCCTACTAGATTATCTCCCAAGCCAAGGAACGTTGAGTTTGTGATAATTACAGATACTAATGGTAAACCTGAATCTAAAGAAATTATTGATAGTATAATTGCAGATATTATATCTATTGATTCAGAAATACGGAGTTAATCTTTCCTCAGTTAATATGTTGAAAATAATTATATGCTGTATTCTTTAGTAGAAATCATGAATATTATTCCTCCATCAATTCCTCCAAGTTCAGATAGCGATCATTGGGAACCGGGATTTAAAGAAGCAATGTTGATAATAATTCTACTAACTTCTTATTGGTCAGGGTTATTAGCTAAATTATGGCCATTTTGAGTTGACAATATGAATGACGAAAATACCAAAAAAATTTGGTCATATATACAAGATGCAGGTGACAAACTTGTTGGTAAATTACCTCCTTCAAAGAATCATCCTAGAGGTAGAAATCCCTATGCACATGTAGCTATATGTGTGAAAAGTAAGTTTTCCCAATCTTATAAAGAAATACCTGATGAAAGTTTTCAAGAAGTTCTTGATTATATAGATTACTTGGTAGAAAATCCGTCTTGAAATTTATGCTGATATTAAATTAACAGCAACCATCACAACTACAATTCGCACCGCATGGATTACAACTACAACATTCACAATTCATGATGTCACATTAATACATTAGTACTTAATTATATATGAGAAATTTTCCTCGATATTAATATTCATACAGTATTTCATTAAACCCGAGCTATAAATTATTTCTAGTTCAATAGTTTTCTATTACTACTGGCTTTAACGGCTCAATATTTATCGTCACTGTTTTAGTAGACATATTATGAATAGTTCATTCTATGTGATTAAGGCAATCTCCTAAGCAAAGGTGAAAGTATGAATATTTTATCACTTCTTAATGATATCTCAGAAAAAAATCCAGATAAAATTGCTTTTGCATTTCGTCATCAAAAAACCAATGAATATGATGAAATTACATTTAGAGAATTAGATCGAAAAAGTAGTAAAGTAGCTATCTATTTATCTAATAATGGATTTAGAAGAGGCTCAAAAGTTTTGGTTTTAGTTAGACCCAGTATTGATTTCATTATTTTGATTTATGGAATGATTAAGCTTGGCGCGGTACCAATATTCCTACCTAATTTAGATCTTAAATCACTAAATGGAAGGAAAGAATTGAGATCGATAGTAAATCGTGCTAAAATTGATGGATTAATTGGTAGTAGGAAGATATTATTAATCAGTTATCTCCTTAGAATACGGAATTTCTCCAATATAATTATTCCAATGAATAAAATTAAATCTCACTTTTTAGATAAAAAAAATGTTTCGGAATATATTTTCGACTCTGATGTTGACTGGGCAAATAATTCAGTGTTTGTGAAATATACTACCGGCTCTACCGGTCCCTCTAAAGGAGTAATTTATAACCATGCAATGCTTCATTCCCACATAAAGATTCTAAAATCTGAAGGAGTCAATAGTGACGACATATTTTTTGGGCGTTCTGGTACTTTAATTGTACATCCATTAATAGGATTAACTACAATTATTCATACAAATAATCCTAAAAAAACTACTGGAAAAGAAATTGTCGAGGCAGTAAACAGATGGTCTGTTACTGCCTGTTTCTTATCACCACCTTCTGCAATTAATTTATCAAATTATCTTAAATTAGTTAACATTAAAGATGTTTCCAAACCAGCCATCCCTAGCTTAGAGAGATTGTATGTTGGTGGGGAATCAGTATCATCGGAAGTTGTTAGAATTATAGAGCCTCATTTATCATCTGATCGTCCATTTGATGGAGGATATCATCTTGTTTATGGTGCAACTGAAGGTTTTCCACTTTGTCAAAATCAAGCTAATAATATTATACTAACCGAGTCAGAAACGAAATCAGGTAATGGAATTTGTTTAGGTAAAGCAGTCGATGGAGTTAAGATTAGAATTCTTACATTCAAAGATTCATTTGAAGAGTTTGATAATTCGTTAGCTGTAGATGTTTTAGGTAAGGGAATTAGTTCTATAGGAGAGATATCTGTTTCGGGTCCGGTCGTTTATTCTCGACTTATTGGAGATGACGAAAAGATATTTGGAGGCCACTTAACGTGGGCTAGAGATATTAAGGATGGAACTATTTGGCACAGAACGGGAGATCTTGGTTATACTGATGATAATAATCAAATCTGGTTAGTTGGACGGAAAAAGCATATGGTTGAATTATCCAATGGCGTAACATTATATCCTAAGCAAATTGAACCAATATTAGATTCAATGTTCGATATCAGAACAGCTTTAGTTAACGGCCCTAATAATACTCAGGCATTCATTATTGTGGAAATTAGTAATCAAAATTGGCAAGTCCTTGAAGATAGATTAAACCAATCAATACCAGAATTGTGTAAATTACTAAAAAATGATATTAATTTTTCATTTATCCCTTTTAGTGAATCATTTCCTGTTGACTCTGGCCATCAGGCAAAAATTAGACGTGAAGAACTAAGCATTTGGTTATGTAATAAATAATTTATTTTTCTGAATGTTCATCGCAGTATTTTTCATTTTCATGATAATTTCCACAGCGTTTTTTTCTCTTTTTCCCATTTTCTAATATGTCGAAATAGTATTTACATCTTTTTTTATAATATTTCTTCGGTTCTGGTTTCGATATTTCACCATCCCACCATTGTATTTCAGTCCCTTTATCAGCTAGTTCGAAATTTTCTTCTTTATTGGTCATATCAAGATTGTTATTATTTAATTCCACCTTATCTTTTTTGTTTGGTAAAAGTGGTGCCGCAAATAAAGAAAAAATTCCACTACAAATCAATTCGCCAAGAATCTGTGCAAGGACCATATTTACTCATAGCCGATACTAATAATTAACTATACCCCGTCATTTGAATTTTTGTTCAAGATTTTCACTCTTGGTTCTTCTCTCACTGGCAAATGAATTAATGAGGAAAACACTCCTACTGCAATACCTATCCACCAGACAGTTGTATAACTTCCATATGCATCATATAGGACTCCTCCTAGATATACTCCAACGAAACTTCCCAATTGATGTGAAAAGAATACAATACCATACAATGTCGCCATATATTTTAGTCCATAGATATGTGCCACTAAACCACTAGTTAATGGTACAGTTGCTAGCCATAGGAACCCCATTGCAAAAGAGAAAATCAATACAGTGTTAGCAGTAATCGGAGTTAAAATAAACCATGCAGCAGCAATTGATCTTCCAGCATATATCCCTGATAACAGCCATTTCTTACCAAATCTTTTACCTGCCCAACCAGCCATTAGTGTGCCAAATATATTCGCAGCACCGATTACAGATATTGCCATCCCACCTAGTGCTGCTGTTGTTTCAATACCTAGATCACCACACCATCCTGCTGGATCTATTGGAGCGCTCATTTCTGTAACCAATGCTGGAAAATGTGCTGTAATAAATGCAAGTTGGTACCCACAAGAGAAAAATCCTACAAATATCATCATATATGTTGGATCTTTGAATGCTATCAGTAATATTTCACTCAGCGACTCTTCAATTTCTTCTTTAGATGCTCTTTCGGGATAACGCATAAATGGTAGTAAAAATAATATCCCCAATATTGAAATTGCGAAGATTAAGAAAACGGTTTGCCAAGTCATAGTCTTCAACAATATTATTGCTACTGTTGGGCCTACGATTTGACCTGCAGATCCAGAAGCAGTTGCTATTGCTAGACTCATGGCTCTATGTTCAGGTGCACTGGCTCTTCCTACCACAGCTAAAATTACTCCAAATCCGGTTCCAGCGATCCCAAATCCAACTAATATCTCATAAAGTTGTATTTCGATGGGAGTGTTAGCTCCGGTTGTTAATAAGAGTCCTAAAGAGTATAATATTGCGCCTAGAATTATTGCCTTTTTATCCCCTATTTTTTCAGCAAATGCTCCGAAAAATGGGGCGCCAAATCCCCAAGCAAGGTTCTGTATTGCTATTGCCAAACTAAATTCAGACCTTGGCCAACTAAATTCTTCTTGAATTGGTATTTGGAAAACGCCAAATGAGGCTCTAATGGCAAACCCTACTAATACAATAGAACAGCCTATCAATAGCACAGGTGTGAAAAGCCGAGAATCCTTTTCCATATTTACTGCTGTTTAGTACTATGAATAATCTTGCCGGTAAAAATTTATTTCTGTGATTATTAGAATAATTTTTTTTGGGTTGTAGTAGATTTAGAAACAGCTCTTTTCCTTGGTTTACTTCTACTCCCATGTTTCTTTAAAATTCGCTGACTAATTTTCTTGACATCATCTCCTTTCCTCGCAGAATAACTTTTTTTAATTCCTTCTTTCCTACTTTCTATTTCATTTAATATTGGTTCAGGATAATCTTTACCTATTTGGCACATTATAGATTTCTGTATATTTTCTGGCATTTTCCATGGCTCATGAATATAATCAGTAGGCACCATCGATAGTTCTGGTACCCATTTCCTAATGTATTCTCCATTAGGGTCGTGATCTTTTCCTTGCTTAGTCATTGAATAAGCTCTAATTGTATTTATCCCAGTTGTACCTGATTGCATCCCTACTTGTGACCAGTGTATCCCTGGCTCATAATCTAAAAATAGTCTAGCAAGGTGTTCTCCAGTTTCTCTCCAAGGCAACCATAGATTATATGATGCGCAAGACATCATCATTGCCCTCATTCTAAAATTAATCCAACCAGTTGTGTTTAACTGTCTCATGCATGCGTCAAAAAATGGCCATCCCGTATTGCCTTTTGCCCATTTTTCAAATCTATCTTGCTGTAATACTCTATCCATGTTTTTCTCAATTATAGGGTTCTGAGCTACTAAATCCAGATTAGGTTCCATCTCAAGTTTTTGAATAAAGTGACATCTCCAAGCTAATCTTCTTCGAAATGAACTCAGACTTCTAATCCAACTCCTGTGTCCTTCAATCGTTGCTTTATTCCTTTTAATAAAATTTATTTTTTCATTTGTTTTCTGCACCACCCTCCTCATTGAAAGTACGCCTGCAGTGAAGTAAGGAGAAAGTCTTGAACCATGTTTGATTGATAAAATAGGGCTAGAAATTGACTGACTATATCGTTTACTATCCTCATCTAAAAAATCATTCAATCTTTCCATTGCTGCCTCTTCACCTGGCTTCGGCCAATCAGTTAGAATACTATTCTCGAATCCTAGGTCTTCCATTCTAGGTATATTCCCATTAAATAAAACACAATTACTGAATAATGGGGGCTCGTTAAGTGGAATGCGCATTCTTGAATCTCTTTCTCTTTTCCAAAAGTCTCGATTTTTTAATCTTCTAACAACACCATTATTGGGATATTCTTCCCATAGGATATTATTTGATTTGCACCATTTAGATATTTTTCTATCTCTTTCATAAGACCATGAGTTTCCAGTTTCTTCATGACTTAGCAATCTCTCAATTCGATATACTTTGTTTATTTCTTCTAATATTTCTTTTGCATTCCCTTTATAAAAATGCATTTCCAATCCGATTTTCTTTAGATTTTTTGATAATTCTATGGCACAATCTAGTTCCCAATTAATATGTATTGGCGATGTATCATTCAATTTTAATCGTCCTTCTTCTATCATAAATAGGCACAAAACAGGTCTTCCAGATAAGGAAGAACTCAGTAAAGGTGCATGATCTCTAGTTCTTAGGTCTCGCTTGAACCAAACAACATCGATAGCCATACAGATTACATGAAATCCGCAGCATATTAGGTTATGTTTTAATGAATACTTTTTGTATCGAAATCAATAACAATCCTATGTAAGTAGATGTGGATTCAGAAATATTTGAGGAAACATATTCATAGTTATCTGAATTGGGTGTAATAAGATGTTAGGTGAAGAAATTTTAGTTTCGGAAATATCCGGCATCAATAGTATCCACATAATAGGGGCAGGATTGAATAAGGAAAGAACTGCACATACTGCTGTAGGAGAGGTTTCTCGAAGAGGCTGGCGAGTTGTCCCTGTACATCCGAGAGATACTGGTGCAACTGTATCTGGAAACCCGATAAGATCTAAACTTGAGGAAGGCATAGAATTGGAACTAGTTGTATTATTTCTTGCTCCCGAACGAGCACAAAAAGTAGTTAAAAAATTATTATTAAAAAATTTAAGTAAAACTCCATTAATTTGGTATCAACCAGGAGCAGAAGATGCAACCTCAATTAATTGGTTAGAAGAGGCTGGTTGGAAAGTTGTATACAATGATTGCATAGTAAGATTTCTTGAAAGAAATAATATGGTAATTCCAAAAATACCTTTGCCTTGGTTCCGTCAAGTGATAGATTCGGATGAATCAGGTTGCTCAATTTGGGAAGTACATGAATTTGGTGAAAGTTCAGACTTACCTGTAACTAAAGTGGAATGGGTAGGGGATTTATTGGAACTTGAACAATCTAATCATATTATCCCTAAATATATTCGAGGGCTCGTAAATGAAAATGAGAACCTGGAAGATTGTGCTCGAAGATTAGCTAACTAATTTTTTAATTAATAAATGAATTATTAGTAAATATCCTATATGAATAAATCATTTTTCACTTATCCGGGACATAATTGATTAACGATTATCTCTAGGAGGTATTATGGTCGAATATATCTTTTTCGAGAAAAAAGATTCCGATAAACATTCAGATATTTGGAATCAAATTTCTAAATTACGATATGCTGTCTATTCATTAGAATTAGAACAATATGAAAACAATATTAATGAAAGTTTAGAAGATCCTGGGAAATATTTCATCACATGTGTCGATGATAGTAAGTTAGTTGGATATGTTAGCCTGAATGATAGCCAAAATATTAGAATGAAAAAATTCACGCCCGAAGAAATTTTTGAGAGTGAAATATTACAGAATTTATCTGGTGAAATATCTTCTACATTTGAAGTCCGAGCATTAACTGTAGAAAAGGCCAATCGTGGCAAAAAAATATCAGAGGGATTGATGATAAATGCACTCAGAAGAATCCACAATATGGGTGGCACAGATATCATTGCTATGGGGCATAAAAATGTTTTACAATTATATGAGAAAATTGGAATGTCAATATCAAAAATTTCTTTCTTGGTAGGTTCAGCAGAATATTTCCCTATGCATATGTGTGTTAAAAATACAGTTAAACGATATTCGGACTTAATCGGATTAGAGAATGACACTTGCTATCATGGAGGAGCATCATGGGATGAATCTGGATTCGACTTTAATCATCGTGATTCAATAATAGTGGCTGATGTATTAGATAGTCCGTTCCCTCCCTGCCCCGAAGTCTTGGAAATCATTGAGAATCAATTAGAGAGATGTTGCCAAGAATCGCCTCCTACACATAGTGAAGAACTTAAAGAAACAATTTCTGAGGTGAGGGACATATCAGTTGACAATATCATTGTTTCTTCCGGTTCTTCATCATTGATGTTTTCATGTCTTCCGAGATTGTTAAATAAAGATTCTAAAGTTCTTATCTTATCGCCAATGTATGGTGAATATGAACACGTTCTAAAGCACATTATAGGCTGTGAAGTCACCCTTTTCCCACTATATCCTGATGATGGTTTTGTATTAGATATTGATTCATTAATAGAAATATCTAGATCTCATGATGCTGTAATATTAGTTAATCCTAATAGTCCAACTGGCGTTTTTTCTAATGAGATGAAATATTTAATCGAAGAATTAAATAATCCTAATATTAAATCTAATTGTAATACAATATGGGTCGATGAAACCTATATTGATTACATTGAAAATTCTATATCAATGGAATCATTAGTGCCTAAATATGCTAATCTGATAATTTGTAAAAGTATGAGTAAATGTTATTCTTTATCTGGATTAAGAGTTGCATACCTTGCGAGTCAAAAATCAGATTATTTGAAAAAATATATACCACCTTGGTCAGTAAGTTTACCGGCTCAATTAGCCGCAATTTATGCCTTGAGAAATCCTTCCTATTATGTTGAGAATTATAGAATAATCCATAAAGAAAGAGAATTTTTGTCCGATAAACTATCAAGTATTGGATTCATAGTATATCCAGGAGTTGCAAATTATATACTAACATCATTGCCAGAAGATACCAACTTCACCTCTAAAACATTTATTGAAGCATGTAGGGAAAAGAAATTATTTCTTAGAGATGCACAGAATATGGGTATCACTTTGACAGATAAGTCAGTCAGGTTTGCTATTAGAAGTCCGAAAGAAAACAAAAAAGTACTGAAAATTGTTTCTCAAATAATTAATTAAATTGATAATTTTCTATTTCACTAAATGTTTTATCCAGAGAAAGAATTGTTCTTTTCACATCATCTTCTGAAATCACCATTGGTGGTTTAATTTTAATTACATTTTTTCTTGGACCATCTATGCTGAGTAGGATATTTTTTGATAACATGCCTTCCACTAAAAGCTCTGCTTCTTTAGTCGCAGGTTCAAGTGATGAATGATCTTTAACTAGTTCAATGCCTAAAAATAGACCTTTTCCTCTTACATCACCAATTATCTTATGTCTCTTTTTTAATTCAGTTAATCCGTCAATAAATAAATCTCCCATGACTTTTGATTTTTCTATAAGATTGTCATTTTCTATAACATCCAATACTGCCATCCCTATTGCACAAGAAACCGGATTACCTCCAAAAGTAGAAAAAAACTCCATTTCCTTAAATGAAGCGGCAATCTCTTTTGTTGTGAATACCGCTGCCATTGGGTGACCATTACCAATTGGTTTTCCCATTACGACGATGTCGGGGACGACTCCCTGTTCCTCAAATGCCCACATGTGACTTCCAATTCTGCCAAATCCAACCTGTACCTCATCTGCAATACATAATCCTCCTATGTTACGTATTGATTCAAACGATTTAGCCAAATAACCTTCTGGAAAAGGTATTTGTCCGGCACAAGAAAGCATTGTTTCTACGATAAATCCAGCTATAGGATTCGCATTTTTGATAATACTCTCAAACTCATTTTGGTAATCTCTTGAATCATCTCGATATATATCAGGGACAGGGGCAACATGAACCCAATCTTCAGCAGTTCCTTTGCCTCCCGGACCTCTGAATTTATACGGACTCAGATCAATTAACATTCCAGTATGGCCATGATATGCTCCTTCCATAACCACGATATCGTGATTATTTGTGTATGCTCTTGCTAGTCTGATAGCAAGTTCATTTGCTTCACTACCCGAATTAACTAAGAATCCAAAGTCTAGTCCTTCAGGTAAAGTATTAGATAATCTCTCTATATATTCTGTTAAACCATCATATATGTATCTAGTATTAGTGTTCAGTTCAGCCATTTGCTTCTGACCTGCATTAACTACATGAGGATTACAATGACCGACATGGCACACATTATTCACTAAATCTAGATATTTTTCTCCAGACTTAGAATATAGATATTGCATTTCTCCTCTAGATATATGAAGTGGTTTCCCGTGACCAATCGAAAGTGATTTACTAATGTGTTTTTCTCTGATTTTTAGTATTTCTTCAAGAGATAATTCCAGCTTACTTTCAGATATATCCACAAACAAATGGTTGCACATAGATAATTTAATGCTTTCATTTGAATATCTCTAATCGATAATACGATATAGATAACAGATGTAGTCCATCTATGGCATACACAGAAGTAACTCTTGAGGAGGCTTCAGATGTCATTAAAAAAGCAGGATTCAATAATCTTCTCTCGATAGAAAAACTTGATGGTGGCTGGGCAAATTCAAATTATTTGTTACTTCTTGAAGACAAAACCAAACTAGTTCTTAAGATATGGAATGAACAAAGTTTAGATGAAGTTAATTACTTAGTAAATATAACATCTTATCTTTTTGAAGCGGGAATTCCAACTCCTAACCCAATCGAATTTGACAATGGAGAATTTATTGTTATGAAAGATGGACTTCCTTGGACTATATTGCCATTTGTTGATGGTAATTGGTTGGGGAATGATTATGGATCATTATTTTCTTTGGGTGTAATTCAAGCAAAAATGCATTTAGTAAAACCTCCTAAAAATCTAAAATCAGATTTTTCTATGGGGGTGAAATTATTTGAAAAATTATTCATTATTGCTGATGCGAAAAATGATTGGAACGATTTTCTTATTGAACTTAAATCATCTAAATCTTTGTTGCTAAATCTAGACAAATTACCAAGAGGAATAATTCATGGTGATTTGTTCCCTGATAATGTCATCGGAGATAATAATCGGGCAATATCGATACTTGATTTTGAAGAAGTATGTAATGATATACTAGCATTCGACCTTGTGATGACATTTGTCGGTTTCGGATGGGAAAATGGTGAGCCTATAAGTGAAAGATGGAATGCTATTTTAGATGGGTATCAATCTATTAGAAAACTATCCGAAGAGGAGATTTCGGCACTTCCCGATTTACATAAATTAGCCACTTTGTCTATTGCCGCTTGGAGATATTGGCAATTTAAGATAAATATGCCAGGTACTGAACATGAAAATAGGTATCTCGAAATGACCTCTAGACTTGACAAAGTGTTACCATTTTAGAAAAAACACTTAATTTGATTCAAGTTCTTCCTTTCTTATTTTTGCTAGCTCTCTCATATCTTCATGGTGATTTCCTTCTTCAATTGCATCCTGATCATCTTCATCAACAATTTCTACACCTAGTAATGTTTCAATAATGTCTTCCATGGTCACTAACCCAACAGTGCCTCCAAATTCATCTTTAACGATAAGTATCTGTTCTTTATTATCCAATAAAATATCTAGTGCTTTGTCAACAGAATCAATATCTCTACACGAATGCAAATCTCTAGAAATATCTTTCATTAATTTACTATCATTATCTGCTGCTGCTTCTCTTAGAATCTCACTACGTAGGACCATTCCATATATTTCATCAATATTTTGATTCATAGTAACTGGCATACGGCCATGCACCATAATTGGTATTCTTTCCCTAATCATAGCTACTGTTTCATCACTTGATGCGGTTTCCATTACTATCCGAGGGGTCATTATAGAAGCCACTGTTTTCTCCCTTAAACCAAGTAAATTTTGAATTACTTTTTCTTCATCTCTTTCAATTACTTGATTTTCTTCTGCAATATCCGCTAGATGAGACAATTCATCTCTAGTAACAGCCTCTGTATGAACTGTGGGGAAAATAGAACGTAGTTTTTCTATTGGATAGACAATCGGCAATAATACAAACATTAGTATTTTCAGGATTCGAGCCGAACTAACTGTCAATTTCCTCCAATACAGAGCACCTATTGTCTTAGGTAAAATTTCACTTAGCAATAAAATTGCAATAGTAAGTAGAGACGCAGATACTGCTATGACATATTCTCCTTGGTAAGCATTCTCTACTTCATGACCAACACCTAATGCACCAACAGTGTGTGCAATCGTATTGAGTGTTAAAATAGCGGTTAGAGGGCCCTCAGGGTCTTCTTTGAAATCACTCCAAGTTTTACTTATCTTAGGATGTGTGTCTTTAAGTGCAACTATGTGTCCATGAGTTGTTGAAAGCAAAACAGCCTCCAATATGCTACATAGGAACGATGCGCCTAATGCTAGTGATGCGTAAAAAATAATCAATGTAGTAGGTTCCACTTTTATTGCCTCTTAGAGAACTTTTGGGTTGGTTTTACTGTAGTAACTGCATTACATGCGGTTAAGTTCGGGACGTAACAGGAGCGATTAAGACATAAACATGGTGCTTCACGCATTTGCTACCGGTGTATATTGGAAGTGGAAAAAATGGAGCATGTAGCGATATTTATGGCTTGGCCGTATGCAAATGGTCCATTACATTTAGGTCATGTCGCAGGTAACTGTTTACCAGCAGATATTCAATATAGGTACGAGAGGTCTCGAGGCCGCTCAGTCATAATGTGTAGTGGCTCCGATGAGCATGGCACACCAATAACAGTAACAGCTGATCAAGAGAATGTTGATCCACAGCAAATAGTCGATAGATACCATGAGATTAATACTCAAGCATTAATTGACTTAGGATGTTCTTGGGGAAATAATATTGACTCTAGAGGATTAGAATTTGGAGGTACTTTGTACAACCGTACAACAGACCCTAGACATAAGGAATTAGTTCAAGAATACTTTACTCAGTTGAAAGATTCTGGTTTCCTTAAGCAACAAACCATGCAACAGTATTGTTCTATTAGTTCTGATGGTGTGACAAAATTCCTTCCTGATAGGTATGTCGAAGGAGAATGTCCTGTGTGTGGCTCCGATGATGCTAGAGGTGACCAATGTGACGATTGTGGGTCTACATATGAATCCATTGAGCTAATTAATCCACGTTCAAAAATGGATCCCAATGCAAAAATTGAGATTAGAGACACTGATCATTTCTTTTTCCAACTTAATCAATTCCAAGATGAACTTGAAAAGCATTCACAAACGAAGCAAAAAATTTGGAAACCTAATGTTAGAGCTATGACTAAAAATTGGCTTAATATGGAACTAAGACCGAGGGCAGTAACTCGAGATATGGAGTGGGGAATTAAGGTTCCAATTTCAGATAAGGATTGGGATACAAAAAGAATTTATGTTTGGTTTGAAGCAGTCCAAGGATATTTGACGTGTTCAAGAATTTGGGCAGAAAAATTCTCTGAGAATAGTGATGATTGGAAAAAATGGTGGGTCAAATCGGATGATGGAATAGAGCCTAAGCATATTTATTTCATGGGTAAGGATAACATTCCATTTCATACTGTGATATGGCCCTCAATTATCATGGGTCTTAATTCTGCTAATTCTGGGAATGCACCAAGTAGTATTATTCAGCCAGGTGAGTTAGTTCTTGAAACAAACGTCCCTGCAATGGAATTCCTAATGCTCCAAGGCGGTCAATTTAGTAAAAGCAGGAAACATGCTGTTTGGTTACCTTCTTTTTTGGAAAATCACAGTCCAGATACATTGCGTTACTTCCTCTCAATAAATATGCCTGAAGGCCATGATACCGATTTCCGATGGGAAGAATATGTAGATAAAGTCAACAATGAATTAATTGGAACTTATGGTAATTTTGTCCATAGAGTAATGACCTTATCTCATAGATTAGAATCAATTAATAACGATAATCCATTATCACAATTTTTTAATTTGGATGATCACGAAGAATCAATTATTAAAATTCAAGAATTATTAGAAAGTGCAATTGATTCAATGGAGAAACAGAGATTCAAAGAGGCTTTGAGGTCATTAATGAACATTTCACAAATTGGTAATGGACTTATTCAACATTCTGAACCTTGGAAATATATGAAATTAGAAGATTCTCCTGAAAAATCTAAGTCTTTGTCGACCTTAGCATTTTGCTGGCAAATATGCAGGGGTCTTGCTATTACAATGCGTCCATTTTTACCATTCCAATCTGATGAATTATGGGCAATGCTAGGTGAAGATACTATTATCGATAATATTTTATTTGAACATTCTTTTAATTTCGATAATGATTTTTCATGGAATTCCGATAAACCTAAACCTTTGTTCAATAGGTTAGAAATTGAGGAAATACTAGAAAGAGAAAAACTAATTGCAGGTAGTAGTGCAGATGATAAAGAAGTAAAGGAAGAGGATGTGAATTATATCGATTTTGAAGATTTTATGAAGGTAGAAATGAAAACAGGAAAAGTAGTAGCAATAGATGATCATCCTAATGCTGACAAATTATATGTTGTCACCATTGAAGATGGCCCCGATTCAACCAGAACTGTTTGTGCAGGCTTGAAAGGAATTTATGAAAAAGATCAACTTTTAGGTAAGCAAGTTGTATTTGTTGCAAATCTTAAACCTAGAAAACTTAGAGGAATAATGTCTGAAGGTATGATTTTAGCTGCAGATGATGGAGATGGTAAAGTTTCAGTTCTTACTTTAGATTCAGACATGCCTACTGGTTCACAAGTCAGATGATTCAGGTTTATCGAAAAATTCCCATTGTATTTCTGCCAGTTCAGAATTATTTTTTGCTCCGGCATATGCTTCAAGAGGCTCAGCATTTAATTGGAAGAATGAATCGCCAAATCGAAATGGTTTCATAATATCTCTAGCCTGTTCCCATCTATCAATCAGGACTAAGCTCAGTGCCAGAGCCTCGGAGGTAGATAATCTACCTGGTTTGCCCCAAGAAACAGGATTTGCAGCCAGTACACAAGGTAGGGTTCGCCCCTCTAATTTTGTATTATTCGCAATATATTTTAATGATGAATCAATTTGTTTCCATGAACAATCTAAGGCTACTATTGCTCCTCCTCTATCAATAATATTTTTATCATCTGGACCTAATAATAAACCTGCTTTCGGATCTAATAGAAACCCTCTCTTAGGAGATTTCTTGATATTAGTATGCAATATGGCATGCCCATATTTTTGCAATCTTCTTGCGGTACATTTCTTCGGATCATCTTGTTCTAAATGGATGATGTGTAAAGGGACATTGCCCACTATTCCTCCCTCCGAGATAATAGGTCTTCAAGTGCATCACCAATAGTCATATTTCTTTTATTTACCATTACTGAAGATGTGTGTTCTGAACTACGTTCGACATTAAGTTCAACTGACAATATTTTTTCTATTTTTTGGATCAATTTATCTGTAGGTCTTCCACCCTTTTCAATTTTTTGAACTATGTTTAATCTTTCATTCATCTTTAGGGCAAATGTTCTCTGATCCCAGCCCTTTTTCTTACGTCCTTGTATGATTCTTTTGTGGAAGTCTGGAGCTAATTCTTTTTCCTTTTTAGCCATAATATCCTTCCCGGCAATTCCTCTACTAGTCACTAGTTGCTTCTTTTTAGAAACCATATTTGTGAACTTAGTTGGTAACTCTACTACTTGGAGGTTCATTGATTCAATGCACCTTGCACAGGCTTCAACTTGTATACCGGCAGTTCGTGCCTTTTTGGTGGAAACTTTCTCTTTCCCACACAACTCGCACGATGCCATGAAACTGCGAGTACAGTATGATACAAGACTGCTTCGGGTAATAAGCGTCAAATGTGGGATGCATTAGGTAGCCTTATGACGAGTCGCGCCGGTTCACCATCTAAGGACAAATCTACTAATGATATTAGTAGTGATTCGATATCAAAAAAGACTCTGAATGAACTGAAAGAGCAGTATGCTTTACTATCAGAAGACGCTAAGCAATTAATGACTGAGAAAATGTTTCTTGAGAATGAATTAAGTCAACTGAAAAAAAGAGTTAATAGATTAGATGAAGAGATTAGAAGTTTACGAACACCTCCCTATATTATTGGTAATATTCAAGACGTTATAGGCGAGAAAGTAGTCGTCAGAAGTTCAAATGGTACAATATTCCTTGTATCAAAAAATCCTCGAATAGATAACTCAAAAATTCTTCCTGGTGTACGCGTTTCAATGAATCAGGATACTTTAGCTGTAATAGACATACTTGAAGATGCATTTGACCCATTGGTTTCCGGTGCTGAAATAATCGAGAAGCCAAATATTAATTATTCAGATTTAGGTGGATTGGATGAACAAATTAGAGAAGTTAGAGATGCTATTGAACTATCACTAGAGAAACCTGAATCTTTTGAGAAATTTGGTATTCAACCCCCTAAGGGAGTATTGCTAACTGGACCACCTGGGACTGGAAAAACTATGCTTGCCAAAGCAGTCGCCAGCCATACAAATGCGACATTTCTAGGTTTAGTTGGTTCAGAACTTGCACAGAAATATATTGGGGAAGGTGGAAGAATGGTTCGTGAATTATTTTCTCTTGCTAGAAAGAAGTCACCATGTATTATTTTTATCGATGAGATTGATGCTATTGGCTCTAAAAGACTTGACTCATCTACATCGGGCGATAGAGAAGTTCAGCGTACATTAATGCAACTTTTATCCGAGTTAGATGGTTTTAATTCTCTAGACAATGTAAAAGTTATTGCTGCTACTAATCGTCCAGAACTCCTTGATAAAGCATTACTCCGTCCGGGGCGTTTTGATAGAATTGTTGAGATTCCATTACCAAATCTTGAGGGGAGAGAAGCAATTTTCAATGTACATGCTAGAAAAATGCCTTTAGATAAGAATGTTGATTTCTCAAAATTATCAATAATTACAGAAGGTTACAGCGGTGCTGAAATCAAAGCAATTACGATTGATGTTGGTATGAAAGCTATTTCCGAAGGTGTTTCTAAGTGCAAAATGTCTCATTTTAAGGATGCAATTTCATCCATAGATACGAAAAGAAAAGGGGTAAAAAATAATGGCCCTGATCGTTTGTATGGTTAGGTGTCTTAATGAATAATGTTCTAATTGAATGTGTGCCAAATATTAGCGAGGGTAGAGATTTAGATACAATAAACTCGATTGTTGATGCTGCAAGAGAAATTGAAGGAGTAAAGGTGTTGGGTTGTGAACCAGATTCTGATTATAATAGAACAGTAATAACAATTGCAGGTGACCCAGTTAGTGTAACAAAAGGTGCTCACGCAATAATAATCAAATCATTAGAACTAATAGATATGAGAAAGCATTCAGGAAATCATCCGCGTATGGGTGCAGTTGATGTATGTCCTTTTGTCCCTTTAACGGCCGATTCTATGAGTCATTGTATCCAATCTGCAAAGGATTTATCGGAATTAATAGGTGAAAAAATACCTCATTTTTTCTATGGTGAAGCGGCTTCATCGGAAGAAAGGGCACCATTATCTAGTCTCAGGAAAATGGAATACGAGGGACTTGAATCTAGATTTAATGGTGGAGAATGGATTAATGAAGATACTAGGATGCCTGATATTTGGTCAGGGACGTGGGGAAGTAATGAAAGTCGTTTTGGAGCTGTAGCCATTGGTGCAAGAAATATTCTTGTTGCTTACAATGTTAATGTAAATGAAACTGATGCTAAAGCCTCCAAAATTGCTGGTTCTATTGTCAGAACTTCTGGTAGATTAATTAAGAAGGATGGCAAGAAAATGAGGGTAAAAGGTCTATTAAATCATGTTCAAGGCATGGGCGTTCCACTACCGTCATCTTCAATTTCTCAAGTTTCAATGAACCTTCAAAATGTCTCTGAAACTTCTATGCATAAGGCTTACGAAACTGTAAAATCCATAGTTAATGATCACGGCGTTGAAACTTGTGGCTCTGAACTAGTAGGTCTTGTCCCATTAAGTGCTATGCTAGATTCTGGTAAGTGGTTCTGTCCAGATCCAGATAATGCTTCGGAAGAGGAATTAGTTCAATATGCGATAGAAGGATTAGGATTGGATTATTTAAGACAATTTAATCCGAATGTAAGTATTATAGAATGGGCAATAGAAAACCGAGGTGAAAATTATGAATGAGGGTTACATGTCGATATTGGATAGTATAGGTTCTGAAGCTCCTACTCCTGGTGGTGGGACTGTAGCGGCTCTAACTCTGGCTCATGCTCATTCATTGGCAGCAATGGTTTCTAGGCTGACTATTGGAAAAAATAAATGGCAGGACGGGCATGAAATATCCAATATAATTATTGACTCCAGTGAAGAATCGTTGCAAAGGGCAATAAATTTAGCAGAGGGGGATTCTTTGGCATTTGACAAAGTAATTGAATCATACCGAATGCCTAGAAGTAATGATGAGGAAATAGAATCAAGGAAATTAGCAATACTTCAATCTACTATTGGAGCGGCTAAGACCCCTTCAGAAATTGCTGAGGAAGGGTTGAAATTATTATCAATATTGCCTGATTTAGCAAGATACGGTAATCTTAATGCCATAACCGATCTAGCTGCTTCTTCTGAGTTAGCCTATACTGCCGTTTATATCGCATCATTAAATGTAAAAATCAATGTTGATTCTATGAGTGATGAGGAATTGAATAAAATTCAAAACAACACTACAATAATAGTCACGAAGTCTGAAGAATTAATTATGTTGATTAGAGAAATTATTTCACGGAGGATGGCTACTTGATTGATTTTTCCAAAGATTTTGAATGTGGTGTCCCTACGGAGCTTCCACCAAAAAAAGAGTTGGATATGTCAGTAGATCATGCGCCAAAACGACCTAATGTTCTAAACGATAAACAAAAAAAATTGGCTATAGCTAATTCATTAAGATACTTTCCTGAAGAATGGCATGAAGAGTTAGCCATAGAATTTAGTAATGAATTAAATAATTTAGGGCATATTTACATGCATCGTTTCAGACCTGATTATGAAATGTTTGCACGCCCTATTTCAGAATATCCTTGCAATGATAAAAAAGCTGCTTGTATTATGTTAATGATTCAAAACAATCTCGATCCTGCTGTTGCGCAATACCCTCATGAATTAGTTACTTATGGAGGAAATGGAAGTGTTTTTCAAAATTGGATTCAGTATAGAATTACAATGCATTATCTCTCTAAAATGAATGAAAATCAAACATTAGTCATGTATTCAGGCCACCCTCTAGGATTATTTCCTTCTAATGTGAATAGTCCTCGTGTTGTTATCACGAATGGATTGACAATTCCAAATTATTCTTCTCAAAACGATTATGAAGTTATGAATGCATTAGGAGTCACTCAGTACGGTCAAATGACTGCGGGTTCTTACATGTATATTGGCCCTCAAGGAATAGTTCACGGGACTACATTAACAATACTAAATGCTGCAAGAAAATATCTTAATTTTGATACGAAAGATGGTTTGGGAGGATTACTCTATGTTACCTCCGGCCTAGGTGGGATGTCAGGAGCACAGGCCAAGGCTGCTGTAATTACCGGAGCAGTATCTGTGATAGCTGATTCCAACTCTCATGCTGCTGTGAAAAGATATGAGCAAGGATGGTTATCTGAATTATTTTATGATTTAGATGAACTAATAATTAGATTAAGAGTTTGCCTCGAAAACAAAGAAGCAGTATCTCTAGGTTACGTTGGGAATATTATTGATGTATGGGAGAAATTAAATTATGAAAATATCATCCCCGATCTTGGGAGTGATCAAACAAGTCTTCACAATCCTTGGCTTGGTGGCTATACTCCACATGGTATGACCTATGATGAGATGAAAGAAATGATTTCTAATAATCCTGATGAGTTTAAAATTAAAGTTAAAAATAGTTTAATTAAACACGTAAATGTAATTAATAATTTATCTGAAAAAGGGATGTATTTTTGGGACTATGGCAATGCCTTCTTACTCGAAGCTGGAAGAGCAGGAGCTGATATTTATTCAGATATTACAGAATCAGGTTTCAAATATCCATCTTATGTTGAAGATATAATGGGGCCAATTTGTTTTGACTATGGTTTTGGTCCGTTTAGATGGGTTTGTTCATCAGGGAATGATGATGATTTAGCAATCACTGACGAAATAGCCTCTAGAGTACTAAGGTCATTAGCCGATGAGGCGCCATCTGAGATTAAAGGGCAATATTTTGATAATATTAGATGGATTGAAACAGCTAATGATAATGGCTTAGTCGTAGGTAGTAAAGCTAGGATATTATACGCTGATGAAAGAGGAAGAGTTGAAATCGCAAAGGAATTCAACAAGGCGATTTCTGAAGGAAGAATTTCTTCCCCTGTTATTTTAGGTAGAGATCATCATGATGTCAGTGGAACTGATAGCCCGTATAGAGAAACTGCTAATATTAGAGACGGTTCGATGTTTACTGCGGACATGTCAGTTCAAAATTTCATTGGTGATTCTTTTCGTGGTGCTACTTGGGTTAGTCTGCACAATGGTGGTGGCGTAGGTTGGGGTGAAGTCATTAATGGCGGTTTTGGAATGGTTATAGATGGTAGCGATAATTCAGATGAGAATATCAAATCAATGTTATCATGGGATGTCAATAACGGTATTGCTAGACGTGCATGGGCACAAAATCCCGAAGCGATTTTTACCATAAAGAGGGCAATGGAAAATGACCCGAATTTGACTGTCACTGTACCTAGTAAAGTATCGAAGAGTTTACTTGAAAGGATATCCTGAGGTGTAATATGAATAATGCTGAGATTGTACTTGATGGAAATTCTTTAACAATTGAACAAGTTATTTCTGTATCTAATTTTAATACTAAAGTTAGATTATCTAATTCTTCTATTTCTACCATTAAAGATTCTAGAAACCTTGTTGAGAATATAATATCTAGTGGAGAGGTCGTATATGGGATTAATACTGGCTTTGGTGCACTTTCTAATGTCACAATACCAACCGACAAACTTGAAGATCTTCAATCAAATTTAATCCGCTCCCATGCCTGCGGAATTGGAGAAAAAATGGACCCTAATTCAGTCCTAATGATGATGATTGTAAGGGCAAATTCACTTGCCAAGGGTTTTTCCGGGGCAAGATTAGAATTGATTCAATTGTTAATTGAAATGATAAACAATAGAATAGTACCTGTAGTGCCAAGAATAGGATCATTAGGTGCATCAGGGGATTTAGCGCCACTCTCACATATGGCACTTGCTATGATGGGAGAGGGCGAAACAGAAGTACAAACTAAAAATGGGGATTGGGTTACTTATAATTCAAAAGATGCTTTAGAAAATTTTGGTCTTAAGCCAATTAAATTACAGGCCAAAGAAGGCCTTTCATTGATTAATGGGACCAGTCAAATGTGTGCATATTTATGTCAAAGTATAATTAATCTTGAAATGTTAATTTTTGCAGCAGACGCAGCACTTTCCACTTCTATTGAGGCGATAAAAGGGTCATATGTAGCATTTGATAAGAGAATTCATGATGTTAGGCCTCAACTGGGTCAATCAATTTCTGCTAGTAGGATAAGAGGTTTCTTGAATGATTCCGAAATTAACGAATCTCACATCGACTGTGATAGAGTTCAAGATTCCTATTCTTTCAGATGTGCGCCTCAAGTTCACGGGCCAATGATTGACGTATTAAGAGAAGCAAGAAGAATCGTCAATATAGAAATTAATTCTGCTACAGACAATCCTCTTGTATTTTCAAGTAAAGGGAAACCAGAAGTGATTAGTGGAGGTAACTTCCACGGTCAAATTCTTGCTATTATAAGCGATAATATGGCTATTTGCATACACGAGATAGCTAGTATTTCTGAAAGGCGTATTAACCAAGTACTTGACCCTCAATGGAGCGGTCAAAAGGCATTTTTAGCCAATGATGAAGGTTTAGAAAGCGGCTTAATGATTGTCCAATACGTTGCTGCAGCAGTAATTGCTGAATTATCACTACTGTCCAACCCTGTATCTACCACAAATGTTCCAGTTAGTATGGGTAAAGAAGATCATGTTTCCATGGGTGCAACCGCCTCATACAGGACATTCAAAGCAAGTAAATTATTATCTTCAGTAATTTCTAGTGAATTGATATGTTCGTGTCAAGCACTGGATAATATCGCTGAAAAACCCTCTAAATCTGTAGGTAAAATTCATAATTGGTTGAGAAATTATGTTTCAAAAATCGAAGGTGACAGAAGCACTAGTAAAGACACCGAAATTATAGCAAAATTACTGTTAACAACCGATTTTATTGAAATATTCAGGGAGTGAACATTTGCAAGAAAAATTGCATATGTCTCAACACCCAGGTATCAACCCACCTCCTTTTAGAAGTACTATATCAGCTATCGATAAAAATATAATTTTTCTCAAAGATTCATTTTGCTACCCTCGCGGAGGAGGTCAACAAGGTGATACTGGTATGATTTCAAAAATTAATTTAGAAACTGAGTTATTGGAAACATTACCTGGAGAATCAATAATTCATCCAGTTATTTCTACGGATGGCTTCAATGTAGGTGATGAAGTTTTATGCACTATCAATCAGCAAAGAAGGAATAAAAACACATCTATGCACACTGTCCAACATATAGTTTCAGCAATAGCTAACGATATGTTTTCTGCTGAAACCGTCGGTAACCAAATTAGTGAAGAATATACGAGAATAGATCTATTATTCCCAGATAGAGATAAATTCAATTCAGATGATTTGGTGCAGGCAGTAAATGATATTATCAATTCTCAAAAAAATGTCAGAATACATAATTGGGAGCGAGATAGAATACTACATCATGAGCAAATGAGACATACCAAATTCATGGATAGAATACCATCTAGTGTGACTGAACTAAGAGTCGTTGAAATCGTTGATGTTGATTTGTGCCCCTGCGGAGGAACACATGTAGATAATACTTCAGAACTAGATGAAATGATCATTACTAATGTCAGATCAAAAGGTGCAGGAAAATTAAGAATATCATATTCATTGAATAATCATTAATGCTTGTATGTAGTTATTGGTGGGCTCGGCAGGAATTGAACCTGCGATCTCCACCATGTCAAGGTGGCGTCATAACCCCTAGACCACGAGCCCCGTAATACAGGGGGGCAAGCATACCACTGATGAATGATTCTCTTTGTATATTTGAATTAAGCAATGATCTTAGAAAGTTTACCATTGCAGTTTTCTCTGGAACATAATCCTGAAACTCTTGTTCTACCATTTTTCATAATAATTTTTTTAGGAGATTGTACAAACACTGTATTTTTACATTTCATGCAATAAGCTTCAACAGATATCATATTCTTTCGAGTTCGCCTCTACAACTAAACCTTACTAACACGGTCTATTTAGTAAAATTCACATTTGTTTATAAAAACGCCATACTGCGAGCCTATGTCATCTTCTGTACACAATCTAAGTTCTGATAACTACCATTATCAGCCGATAGTATATCGGTAAAATGAACATATTTATCCATCTAGTTTTTGTTGATTTAAAAATATCCACCACTAATCATTTGAATTATTTGATTAATAATTTCAAATTAGTTATTTCTTAAATGCTTGTAGATATTTCCATTTATGATTTTACAATTGAGCCTGAAAAATATGTTTTGAATATAGGAGATACGCCTGGTGTCTGGCACCAGTAATCTACATACTTACTATTTAGAATATTAAAATCAGCGGCTCCTCCCTCGTATAATGAGCCAACACATTTTTCCATTTCACTATTTAGAGTAGAAGCGGGGTTTCTTGAGCATGCTACTAATGCAGCTAATGGATCA
>Ga0315315_10000379_pt1 | contig 36401 bp, 27 predicted proteins | sample M140m3416metaG_FD_203699 | JGI IMG/M metagenome (GOLD analysis project Ga0315315, IMG submission 203699) | Ammonia-oxidizing marine archaeal communities from Monterey Bay, California, United States - M1 40m 3416 | ecosystem: Environmental > Aquatic > Marine > Intertidal zone | place: USA...
CTTGGTTGCCATCGCTGGATTCATTCAGTCCAGTGGGGAACGCCAATTGTGATTGCCAAGCTGCGTTAATCTCCGCAGGGGCGTTGGAGCTCGAATTGACGTTGGCGGTTTGACGATCTGCAGTTCCGTCGGGCAAGGTCATTGGTTTTTGAACCGGCGGTGACGCGAGGCTTTCTAACGCAGTCGGATTTTTAGCGAAGTGCTGTGCTGACATGGCCCGCGCAGCGTCAGTCGTGTTCGGGTCGTTTGGGAGCGTGTAAGGACGTGGGCTGTTGTCCACCGTGGGTAAGGTAAACTGACGAGCTTGGCGCGAGATGGCTGGTGATTCGTAGCCTGCTCCATTCCATGTGGAAATTCCATTTTGCCACGCGGGTTTATCTTCCTCTGCCGTTGCCTGCTTGCGTGATTTCGCAGTGGGTATGAGCTGCAGGACAAGCATGCAAAACAGGAATCCCTTGGCTCGCGGAGAAAAAACCTTCATGAAGACGCCGTCGTGCTTTGAACATGTGTTTGGGGAGCAGATCTCAACTCTGTTCATTAGCAGACTTGGCAAACTGAGTCACCATGAATCAATCAAAGACGAGGCACCGACATGAAAACCTGTTTGTTTCTGGCTGCACAGCACGTTATTTCAGGCTGTCAGGCACCGCAGGCAATTCGTTTCACGGTTGCGTGAAACATCACCAAATCATGAATGGGTGGCAGATGGTGGATTGATTCACCGAGTTTTAGCAGAGCTCAAAGCGCCCGTTTGAGTTCTGCGAGTGCGCGCGGGATCTGTTGGTAAGGTGACTCGTCTTCATATTCAAGAATTACGTAGCCCTGGTAATTTCCATCCTTCAGGATCTTTCCAATCCGTTGCATGTCGGCGGGGTATTTTTTTCCCTCAGGTGTTTTCATGCTGACTTTTACCTGAATGTTGACCGCAAAGTCGATGCACGCTTCAAGGTCTTTGTAGGGTGTTTTTGAGTGGAAGTTTCCTGTGTCGAGGTTGATACCAATCCATGGGCTGTCGATCCGTCTCATGATTTCAAGCAGCTGGGCGGGAGTAAGATTGCCGTGATTTTCCACGCCGATAAAAATTCCGTGCTGGGCAGCATGTTCAACACACTGGTTCAAGGCGTCGGCTGCTTCATCAAGACGTGTCGGGTTCCCTTCAAGTTGCCGGCTGGTACCAGCAAAGAATCTGATGTGCGGCGCACCCAGCAGGCTGGCACGATCAATCCAGCGTTTGGCCTCGGCGATTTCGGTATCTAGTTTTGGTCCCGCGCCCACGGTGAAATTATTTCCAATCGCTGTGCCTGAAATTGTCACTCCGCGAATGTATGCGGCGTGCTTTAAGCCCAGGAAATAATCGCGATCAGCGTCAGGTGGAAAGAAATAGCTCGTGAGTTCAGCGGCGTCAAAGTTGTTTGATACGCAGTAATCTAAAAAACCGATCATGTCGATGGCTGGACCATCCTTGGACGGTTGTTGAGCGATTCCCTTTTTGTAGGAAAAGTAATTACGTAGTGAATAAGCAGCGAGGCCTACTTCAAAACGTGGAGGACCGGAACGCTGAATAGGTTCTCGTGCATCTACATGCGTCATGTTTAGATTCAATCCGCAGGCTGCTAGCGTTCCTGCTGCAGATGTTTTAATGAATTCACGTCGTCGCATGAAAGGTTACCATCCGTTAATAAGAGGTCTGATCGGTTGTGCCGCTTCTGGAACTCTATGGGGCGTTGTTAGTGTACGCCACGAGAGCTTGCGAGTTCATAAGAAAGATAGTCGCCGACTTGCGTCGGCGATACAATCCAAGGCCGCTAGGCAACCGTTTTTACGTTTTCAGAGAGTTGGGAATCCGAGCAGGTACTTTTCTGTGTGGATTTCGCAGGTTCTTGACAAGCGGCTCACGTCAGCGAAAGTGTGCCGCCAGAGCCTAGGTAAGCCAGAGCCTAGGTAAGCCAGAGCCTAGGTAAGCCAGAGCCTGGGTAGCCAGAACAAGGGGTTGATTGTGCCCCACGGAGTTTCTGTCTGCTGGCGGGCACGGAAAATCAATCGCGTGAATTGTCGGGAAAATTGTTGGGAAATCAGTGTTATGAATCGAAGTCTTCTCGACCGCACCAGGGCCACGCTTGACCAACTTCGCGATGAATTGCTGGCTGAGCGGAACGACGGCCACCACTGGACGGGGACGCTTTCGCCCTCCGCATTGAGTACGGCTACGGCCGTCAGCGCGATGTCGTCGATCTTGATTCATTCCGTGAGTTCGCCGCAAAGTCGATCCGTCGCTGATGGGCAGATCAGGCATTGCATTACTGCAGGGATTCAGTACCTGCAATCCCAGCAGAATGAAGACGGTGGATTTGGAGATACAGACCGTAGTCATTCCAATATCGCAACTAGCTATTTGGTGCTGGCTGCTTCTGCGTTGGCGGGTCAGGCCATCGGCAGCACGCTGACCCCCGACACGATCGTTGCGTTGGAAAAGTACATCGAGCAGATGGGAAATTTGAATGCGTTGAGAGAGCGATACGGTACGGACAAAACGTTCGTGGTTCCTATTCTCACCAACATGGCGATCGCAGGTCTGGTCCCTTGGAAAACGGTCGCTGCTTTACCGTTTGAAGCCGCTGTGTTTCCGCAGTCGATGTATCGCATGCTTCAGATGCCGGTCGTGAGTTATGCGATTCCTGCGTTGGTCGCGATTGGTCAGACGCGACATTTTCATGGTCCGAAAGCTTTTTTTCCAATCCGGTTGATTCGAACTGCAGCGATTGGTCGCAGCATGAGCGTGCTGGAAAAAATGCAGCCGCAAAGCGGTGGTTATCTCGAAGCAACACCGCTGACCTCCTTTGTGGTTATGAGTCTTGCCGTGACGAAGCGGGCCGATCACAAAGTCTCGAGCCGAGGTCTTGAGTTCCTGAAGGATTCGATGAACGAGGACGGTAGCTGGCCGATCGACACCAACTTGGCAACTTGGGTCACCTCTCTGTCAATGAACGCTCTTGCGGCTGATCCAGCAGATGATCGTGTGTGGTGCACTGCTGAACTAGCGGATTGGCATCTTGGGTGCCAGCATGAAGTACGTCATCCTTTTACGGGAGCAGAACCGGGGGGGTGGGGATGGAGTGATTTAAGCGGTGCGGTTCCGGACAGTGACGACACACCCGCGGCGATTTTAGCGCTCGACCACATGAAGTCATCTTTGGATGATGTTCGAAAGCAACGCTGTGAGAAAGCGATAAAAGCCGGCCGAGGTTGGCTGTTGAGGCTGCAGAATCGGGATGGTGGGTGGCCGACATTTTGTAGGGGCTGGGGGAAGTTGCCCTTTGACCGTAGCAGTAATGATTTAACGGCCCACGCTCTGCGAGCGTTGGCCGTGAATGATATTTCAGCGGCTGAGGCGGGGACCGCGAGGCACATCACCTCGGCAACCCGGTTTCTGGAGAAGAATCAGGAGCCTGATGGATCTTGGCTGCCACTTTGGTTTGGGAACCAGGACCGCGCGGGCGAGTCGAATCCAGTGTATGGAACATCGCGTGTTTTGCTTGCCGCGACCTCTGGCTCGTTGGCTTCGGGCGCGTTGCGAGCTGGGTGTCAATATCTGGTAAACAACCAAAATAGTGATGGTGGCTGGGGAGGTGGCGGGTCTGTCGCCCCTTGGCTAAAAAAAAATCAGTTCGATGAATTTGATTTTGTCAGTAGCGTCGAAGAAACGGCGTTAGCGGTCGAAGCGTTGGCAACCGTTGCACTTTGCGGGCAAAACTCGTCTCTTCAGCTAATGGACGAGGATACAAAACGAGACAAAATGTCTGAAACTGAACGTTTCAATGCACAATCTGGGGGTCACCATGGTGGGACCAAGGCGATGAGTCTGGCTATAATCAGGGGCGTCGAATTCCTGTTAGACAGTGTTGATCAGAAGCGGCATCGGTTGCCTTGGCCCATTGGCTTTTATTTTGCCAAGCTTTGGTATCACGAACGACTGTATCCGTTAATCTTCACGACGGGAGCGTTGGGGAAATACCTTCAGCTTGCGGCAGACAAACCGACCCGAAATGGGTCAACAAACGAAAAGAATTCTTTACAGAACCCCACACAAACGCTTCCCGAGGTATAGGTTTGTCTAGCGGACTCAGCACCAGCGACACTGCGCCGACATCGGAAACTACTCCCGCGGGCAGACCGGCACGTCGGAAGACCAGCCATCTCAAGGAAGTGCCCGACACTTTTGAATTGCGAGAGAGTTTGCGGGCTCGCTGCGCGGACATTGCGGCTCGAATCGACCGAGCTACACCGATGACCAAGGACGAGATGGAGCAGGTTGCCCGGCGGGCTTTGGAAGAAGCTGATTTGCCGGAAGCGTATCTCGGTTGGATGATGGTCATGATCAGCAGCGAGTTCTGGAAAGAGTCGCTGGCTGCAGTTCCGCCAGAACGCCGCCTGTTTCTTCTGCCGCATTGTTTGAAACATGCAGAAGGCTGCCCCGCCGAGTACGACCAATTCGGAATGAATTGCAAAGAGTGTGGTGCTTGCAGTATCGCTGACTTTCGTGGTTTGGCTGAAGAGATGGGATACCGGGTGCTCGTTGCTGAGGGGTCGCCGGTAGTCATGAAGATCATTGTCGGTGGTTATGTCGATGCGGTCGTGGGTGTCGCCTGCTTGAATGTTCTGGAAAAAGCAATTGATAAAGTACTGTTAGCGGGGATCCCCTGCATGGCTGTGCCTCTGCTGAGCAGTGATTGCCGTAACACAAAGGTGGACGAGCCTTGGGTCAATGAAATGATCCGAACGCCTTACAAGCCGGCTCAAAGTGTCACCCGAAGTTATGTGCATCTGATGCGCGCCGCAAGTGATTTGTTCAAGTCAGAGTCGATGGACACGCTCGCACCTCGCATTCGTACCAAAGCTGAGTTGGGAGACCATGCGGTAGGTGTGTCGGATATTGAAGGAATGGATGCAATATCGGCAACCGAGCACATTGCGTACGACTTCTTGAGTCGCGGTGGCAAGCACTCACGTCCATTCATTACGTTGGCTGCGTTTGACGCAATGACGGGCGGGCGGGCAACGGGGCCCGATGCGGATACTGCCATTTCGGAATTTCCGATTTCAGTCCGTCGTGCTGCCATGAGCATCGAAACGTTTCACAAGGCAAGCCTTGTGCATGACGATATTGAGGATGACGATGCGTTCCGTTACGGACAGCCCGCCGTGCATCGGAGGTTTGGCGTCCCGACTGCCATCAATATTGGTGACTATCTGATTGGACTTGGGTACCGACTGTTGAGTCGTAATGAAAATGATGTCCCTAGTGAGGCAAGGGTCGATGTGCTTGATACCTTAGCCGCTGCCCACATGCGGCTTGCCGAAGGGCAGGGTTCAGAGTTGCTGTGGCGTGATGGAAAAGATCGTCGCTTGACTCCGCTTGACGCGTTGAAGGTCTATGCATTGAAGACATCTCCTGCGTTCGAAGCAGCTTTGCTCAGTGGCGTGAGGATGGCTGGAGATTCAACGCCATACCGAGATGCCATTCGTACCTTCAGCCGCAACATGGGCGTCGCCTTTCAGATCCTTAATGATCTTGGCGATTGGATTGGTGACGATTCAAACAAAATGTCAGCGGGCGGAGATGTATTTGGAGGACGGCCCACTCTTTTGTGGGCTTTGGCATTGCAGGGTTTGCCCGAAAAGGATGCAGCACGCTTGCTGGAATTGGCAGAGTCCGACTGTGGGCTCTCTGATGCCGAGCGATTGAGGCAGGTTCGCAAACTGTACGAACAGGCAGATGTCTTTGAAACGGCTTTGAAGTTGGTTGACAAGCATCAGGCACGAGCCGAAAAGGTGGCTGATGAGATCAATGTTGAAGAGCTGCGCCGCCTGCTTTATTTTCTTGTCGATACTGTACTGGAGCGACCTGAGTTGCCGACACCTGCTGTTGTTTCTCTTGGCATAGCAGCACCTCTGGGCTAGGCGGCAGGAACAGTGAGTGACCCCATGACTGAAGTGGCTTTCTCCGATGATTCTCGCATCGACATCAGGGATTTGCTGAATGAGTTCTACAGCGAACCAATCGGCCATTCGCAACTGGGCAAGTTCGCTTCAGTAACGAAAGTCCCTGGTCCCTATGATTCGTTGCTGGATCACCATGCTCACATGACAGTCACCGTTGAGTCACACTACGGTGAAAACGTGAACGTCGTTGTTCATCAGTGGCAGCGAAGTGATGGCTGGTATTCGCGAGAAATTACGCTTGTCACTGAGCGCACCGGGCGCATCGTGCAATATGGCATCGTTCGCCTCGATACCGAGGCGCTGGATGAGAAGGTTTGGAAGCAGATTGAAAGTCAATCCGAGCCGCTGGGACGGGTGCTCATCGATCACAATGTGTTACGAGAAGTGCAGCTTTGTGGATTGTGGGAAGTGCAGGCAGGTAAGAGCCTTGCTGATCTCATGCAGTTGGATGTGGGCAGTCGAGTCTATGGACGGACCGCTTTAATTTATTGCAATCGAACGCCTGCGATTGAACTGCTGGAGATTGTCTCTCCAACGGCCGCAGTGGATGTCTAGATGCCTGGGGGCGGTTGTCGATTGATGGGGCAAAGGAATCACATGTTTCGGAAAGGAAAAGCAGTCATGAAATTGATGTGTATGACCTTGGGGTTGATGTTTGTGCTTGTCAGTTGTTCAACTGCAGTCACTCAGGACAAGTCCGATGTGAAAGAGGGAGGGCAGGTGAGTCCCGTCGCACTTCGTGCTGCGGCGCTACGAGCGATGCAGTCTGGTGAATCGGTCAAGGCTGTTCAGGCTGTCGATAAGCTTCTTGCAGTTCTGCCCAATGACCCTTCGACCTTGCGACTGGCGGGTGATGTTTATCTCAGGAGTGGTAAGTCCAAGGAAGCTGTCGATTTGTTTGACCGCTATTTGAAGCTGGAGCCGAACGCTTTGGCCGGGCTATGGCAACGCGGAATCGCACTTTACTTTGCTCGTGACTACAAGCGTGGTGTCGAGCAATTTGAGGTGCATCGTAAGGTCAATCCCAATGATGTGGAAAACGCGGCTTGGCATTTTCTCTGTGTGGCGAAGGCTCAGTCATTCGAGAAGGCCAAGGCAGTGGTTTTGCCTGCGCCCAATGACCCACGCGCCCCGATGGAAGAGGTGTTGCAAATGCTCAGCACGGGAGATACCGAAAAGGTGGTCAAGAAAATGGAGAGTTTTCCCGCGAACACACGTATTCGCGAGTCTGCGGACTTCTATGGAAACTTTTATCTGGGCCTCTATGCTGATGCTGCTGGCGACCGTGCCAAGGCAAAACGTTATTTGGACTTGTCGGCGAAAGATGCCTCGGTCAGTTACATGGGCGATGTGGCACGTGTGTACGCTGTTTACTTGTCGCCCGAGAAGTAGAACTGAGACTTCAGACTACCTGATCAGGCGTGCCCGACCAAAGTTGCCTCGCTAGTGGCACCATCATCCAGCCTGTGATTTTGTCCGGTTTTCATGACTGCCAGGCCGGTGCGGTCGGATTCCCTGAGAAAACGGTGTGAATTCGCAGGTTTACCAACGGTAAACTGGGCACATTTGGCCTGAATCGATTTTCACAGTTGAGTGTGTTTTCCTTGTTATCAATGTGTGCCGACGCCGCACCTGTTAGCCCCAGGAAGTAAAATTTGACTCGCTGCCCGGATCGAGACGTTTTCGATGGTAACTGGCGGCCAAAAGTAGTCACCTCGTGGTAAACTAGGAGTGGACGTAATGAGCAACGAATTGAGTTGTTTTGAATTCACCGTTTCCCGCCGGCCAATCACACGAATCTGTTTTTTCTTTCGCGGCCACGACGGTGCATTTGTCTTACCTGGTCTACCAGCCTCGATAGCTTTTGACCTCTGATTCAACGCCAATTGAGAACCGAATATGACGAAGAAATTGCACGGTCATTGTGGTCGTTTTGCGTCTCGCCCAACGAACCGTCGTGAAATGCTGCAGTGGTGTGCGAATGGTTTCGGCGCTTTGGCGTTGAGTACTCTTTCAGAGTCTTCGTCCGCCTCAGCATCTGGCCCATGGGTCTCAAAGCCTTCTCATTTTCCCGGGCGAGCCAAAAATGTAATTTTTCTTTACATGGATGGTGGACCATCGCACGTGGACACCTTTGACTACAAGCCACAACTCGAAAAATATGATGGCCAGGACCCAAGGAAAGTCATCGGTAAGTTGGCTCCGACCCAATTCGATGCGGTTGGGAAAGTGCTCAAGAGTCAATGGAAGTTTTCCCAGCGTGGAGAGGCCGGCCATTGGATGAGTGACTTGTTCCCATGCCTGTCCGAGGTATCCGATGACTTGGCGATGATCAAGTCAATGACTTCCAAGTTTTCGGAGCATACATCCGCAAACTATTTTTTGCACACGGGTAATGGGCTTCAGGGTAAACCGAGCATGGGGGCTTGGCTGGGGTACGGATTAGGAAGTGAAAACCAGCAGTTGCCCGGCTTCGTTGTGCTAAATGGTGGCCTGATTCCACCGGGTGGACTGGATTGTTTTGGGTCCGGTTTTCTTCCGTCGGCGTATCAGGGGTCTGTGTTCCTGCCAAAAGCACAACCGCTGGCAAACATCAAACCCAGTGAAGCGAATTCTCAACTCCAGAAGTCGAAGCTGGCTTTGATTCGTGATTTTGATCAGCAGACTAGCGGACAACTTAGGGCTGACCCCGAAGTAGAAGCTGCAATCCAGAACTATGAGACAGCCTTTAAAATGCAAACGGCTGTCCCTGAATTGATGGACTTGAGCGATGAGACGGAAGAAACGAAAAGGCTTTATGGGCTAGAGGCGGAATTTAACAACACCAAAACGTTTGGTATGCAATGCCTGCTGGCAAGGCGCTTGGTCGAACGGGGAGTTCGGTTCATCGAATTGACCTGTCCCGGCGGAAATGGTGATCGTTGGGATCAGCATGGGGGGTTAGTTGATGGCCACAACAAGAACTGCAAGACGGTTGATCAACCGATCGCTGCCCTTATCAAAGATTTGAAGCGTACAGGATTATTCGATTCGACGTTGGTCGTGTGGGCGGGTGAATTTGGTAGAACACCGTTCGCGCAAGGTTCAAATGGACGTGATCACAATCCTTTCGGATTCACCGTCTGGATGGCAGGCGGCGGTGTTAAAGGTGGGGCCTCGGTAGGTGCTACCGATGAATGGGGATACCGTGCGATAGAAAATCGGTTTGAAATACATGATTTGCACGCCACCATGCTTCATCTGCTCGGCATTGACCATACAAAAAGTACCTTCCGGTTTAGTGGTCGTGATATGCGACTGACTGATGTGCACGGAAATCTTATCAAGGAGGTGATCGCATGATCCGTTTAGATCAACGTTACAAGTTGAGTGCAAAATCACTCCGACGCTGTGCCAGTGTTCAGGATGGACATTTGCGGCTTTTCTCTTTGACAGTAAGCGTGAGGATTGCGAAGGCTACCTTGATGAGTGTGATAGCTTGGGGGCTACCTTTCTCTGTTGCCCCAAGTGTTTTAGCCGAGGACGTCCCAACTGCGGAGCAGATTCAGTTTTTTGAGTCCAAAGTGCGCCCCATCTTTGTAGAACACTGCTATGAATGCCATTCAGAGACTGCGGATGAAGTCGAAGCGGAATTGTTGCTGGACTCAAAATGGGGTTGGATGACAGGTGGAGAGTCTGGGCCAGCGATCATTCCTGGGAACTTAGATGAAAGTCTTGTGATCGATGCCGTTCGTTATGAAGAAAATAAAGTCACTGCAATGCCTCCGAGATCGAAACTCTCGGACAAAGAAATAGGGGTTCTGGAAGAATGGGTCAAAATGGGGGCGCCAGATCCTCGGACTGCAAAGAAAACCATGGTTCCTGTGGCCAACGAAATCGATTTTCAAAAACGATTCAATGAACACTGGAGTTGGCGTCCTATCACCAAACCAGAATTTCCTTGGGTTACGGATCGCAAGTGGCCGCGTGCTGGCTTGGATCGATTTGTCCTGCACAAAATTGAAGCGGCGGGGTTGATGCCTGCTGCGGAAGCAGATCGCAGGACTTGGCTGCGACGTGTGTATTTCGATTTGATAGGTTTGCCACCAACGGCGGACCAATTTGCTGCTTTTCTAAGCGATAACAGCGAGCATGCACACGAGAAGGTCGTGGATGAATTGTTGCATTCTCCGTTTCTTGGAGAGAAGTGGGCAAGGCATTGGATGGACCTTGTCCGATACGCCGAGACCTACGGGCATGAATTTGATTATCCACTTCGGTACGCGCATGAATATCGAGATTACCTGATTCGTGCCTTCAACGCTGATGTGCCGTTTGACCAGTTCATTCGTGAACACATCGCGGGTGATTTGCTGAATGAGCCCAGGAAAAATCCAGAGGAAGGTTGGAACGAATCGATCATCGGAACCGGATTTTGGTATCTGCACGAGGCGACGCACGCTCCCACCGATGTCCTCGGTAACGAAGCAGACATCATGGACAACCAAATCGATGTGTTTGGTAAGTCTTTTCTTGGTCTGACGATTGCCTGTGCCCGATGTCATGACCACAAGTTTGATGCGATCACGACGGCTGATTATTACGCCTTGACGGCATATTTGCAGAGCAGTTGCCGGCAGGAGTATCCGCTCGATCCCTTAGGGAAACGAGCAGCATCGACTCGTGAGATCAACCGCTTGCGGAGGCTCGCTGTCGATACATTGAAAACCAGTGATTTGGTCATGACTGGTGAGACTGGGAAAAATTCCGGTGACTATTATCGGGCTGCGATGCAGGTTGTAGCTGAAGCGAAATCGGAAGCTGATTTGGCAGTCGTGGTGTCTCAGGCGGCAAAGGCAGAAGGGCTCGATGCCGCCTTGCTTCAACGGTGGGTTGATAAGCACGAGCCTATCAAGAACGAACTGATTGACCGAGGCTATGAATTGGAAAATCAGAATGTGTTTGCTGACTTCAAGGGCGACACATTGCCAGAAGGGTGGACGACCTCAGGGCTGGCTTTTTCACCCATCGGGTCAGGGTTGCAATTATCGTCAGATGGTGCAGTGCTGGTTCCCAATACAGTTGAAAGCGCCGTTAATGGAAAAAAACAGGTTGGTATTCTCCGTTCGCCCACCTTTGAAATCACAACGGATCGTATCCATGTTTTGTTGAAGGCTTCTGCTGGTGCAGCAGTTCGTGTCGTCATCGACAACTTTCAAATGGCAGAGTTCAATGCTTTGCTGTTCCGGGGAACTTTCTTGAACAACAAGGGAACTGATACTCAGGGGCAGTGGCAGTGGAAAAGTCTTGCTGGTGACCTGCGAAAGTACAAAGGTCACAAAGCGTATCTTGAGTTCATCGATAACGGTGATGCGTCCATTGCGATTGATAAGGTCGTTTTTTCAGATGGTGGGCCGCCGGGGAAGATGCGAGTTAAGAAATTAGTATTTGATTCGGATGCCCTGAGTCAGATGGAACAGGAAGCCGCGATCGAATTGAGAGCCGGAAGAGTCCATCCGTTGATTTTGGTATTGCTTAGAAATCAGATCCTGAGTGTTGAGGATATTAGCCAGGAAGCTTCAGAGAGCTTGCAGCAAGCCCGTGAGTTGGCAGAGAACTTGCCGCCTATAAGGCGAGTCATTGCAATGGCTCAGGGAACGTCCGAGGATGCTCATGTCTACATTAGGGGGAGTCATCAGAATATCGGTGAAGTTGTTCCTGCGAGATTTCTTGAAGTGCTGGGTGGGGAACCTGCGACGCGACTGGAACTTGCTAATCGAGTGGCGACTCTTGAAAACCCGTTAACAGCGCGAGTCATAGTCAATCGGTTCTGGCATCATCTTTTCGGAGTTGGGATTGTGCCTACGGTTGATGACTTTGGTCCGCAAGGTTTGCCTCCCAGTCATCCCGAATTGTTGGATTGGCTCGCAACAGATCTAGTGGAGCATGGTTGGTCGCTCAAGCATTTGATGAAGCAAATGGTGCTGTCCAGTACCTATCGGCAGGCCACTGTTGCGAATGAGGCGATCAGTGAAAAACTGGTTGCCAGTGTTGATCCTTCAAATGACCTTCTCCATCGTATGAGGGTGCGCAGGTTGTCTGGTGAGGCGATCCGGGATGCTGTACTTGTGGCATCAGGCCGCCTGGAACCGAAGCCGTTTGGTCCCAGTATTGCAACGCACCGAACACCATTCATGACGGGTCGTGGAGCACGACCTAGCGGGCCTTTGGATGGCAACGGGCGGCGGAGTGTTTATTTGTCGGTCTATCGGAATTTTTTAAATCCGTTCATGTTGACGTTTGATATGCCCTCGCCATTTGGCCCGCAGGGGCGCCGCAGTAAGTCAAATGTGCCCGCACAAGCACTCACGCTGATGAATGATCCATTCATAATTGGGCAGGCAACAGTAATTGCTGACAAAATTCTCTCATTGGCAGATCAGAATAGGGAACAGAAAATCGCAATCATGGTGGAACGTGTACATGGCATCGTGCCCACCGAGAACCAGACACAACAATTGTCGCAGTTTTTGGAGAGTCAGGCCAACGCGTATGGCAAAGAAGATAAGCGAGCTTGGGCTGATTTAGCGCACGCCTTACTTAATATGAAGGCTTTTTACTTCCTGCAGTGACTGGGAGTGAACATGAATTCAATGCAGTAAAATTTCATGCAAATCAATTTCAAAACGATCGTCGTTCTCGTGCTAGCCCAGTGTCTTTCACTGACGGTGGTTAGGTGTTTGATTGCAGAAGATACGGCTGCCGAATTATTCGAGAAAGAGATTCGCCCGGCGTTGGTTCAGCACTGCGTCAGGTGCCATGGTGAAGAGAAGGTTCAGGGAGGATTGCGTCTTGATACTCGCGAAGGATGGCAGGCAGGAGGGGACTCTGGTCCAGCTGTTATCGCCGGCGACCTGCAGAGTTTACTCCTGCAAGCGATTGAGTACGAAGATGTCAGTCTCGAGATGCCGCCGCGCGGTAAATTGCCCGAAAAGACTATTGCTGCTTTTCAGAAGTGGATTCGCCTGGGTGCGTTTGATCCTCGAAGCAAAGGTAGTGCGGCTGAAGAAATGCAGGCGAACGCTCCAACGATCAAGCAAGGAAAACAGTTCTGGGCATTCCAGCCAGTGCAGGCTCCTGTTGTGCCAGAATTGTCAGGATCTAAATGGCCGAATAACGATGTTGATCGTTTCGTGTTGGCCAAGCTCATGGACAAGGGAATCACGCCTGTTGGTGATGCTACAAGAGAAAACCTGCTGCGGCGTTTGACATACGATCTTACCGGGCTGCCGCCAACATCTGCTCAGATTGAGCAGTTCCTAGCAGATAAATCGGATAATGCGACGGACAAACTCATTGATCGCCTTTTGCAGTCAGGGCGCTTTGGGGAGCGTTGGGGTAGGCATTGGTTGGATGTTGTGCGGTTCGCGGAGTCAAGTGGCGGCGGACGGACCTTGTTGTTCCCGGACGCCTGGCGGTACCGCGATTATGTGATTGACGCATTCAATCAGGATTTACCTTTTGATCAGTTTCTCAAAGAGCAGATTGCAGGCGATCTGTTGGCATCAGAAGATCGGTTTGATCGCGAGCGTAAGCTGATCGCCACGGGGTTCCTGATGTTGGGACCGACCAATTATGAGATGCAGGACAAAGACATCCTTGAGATGGATGTTGTTGATGAGCAGTTGGATACGATGGGCAAAGCTATGCTAGGTATGACCATCGGGTGTGCGAGATGCCACGATCATAAATTTGATCCGATTCCGACACGAGATTATTACGCGCTGGCAGGGATTCTAAAGAGTACGCATTCGATGGAACATTCGAATGTATCTACTTGGAACACCGTTGAACTGCCGCTTTCTGCGGAGGAGGAAACGACTCTGCTTGCTAGTGCTGAAAAGTTGCAGGCTGTTGAAAAACAACTTGCCGAAGCTACGCGTGTTCTGAATGAACTCACGGGAAAGAATGCCGAGCAATCGAAATCAGTCGATCCAAGCAAGCTGAATGGTTTGGTCGTGGATAGCGTTGATGCGGAAGTGGTTGGGGACTGGAAAGAATCTACCAGCATTGCGCACTACGTGGGAGCACATTACACCCATGATGAGCAGAAGGACAAGGGAGCGAAATCTGTTCTATACCGCGCCGTGCTTCCGCACCGGGGTCGGTATGAGGTCTTCGTGTCCTACTCTGCTGGTGCCAATCGGGCCACGAAAGTTCCGTATCGGATTAAGCATAGAAATGGCGAAATCGTGGTGACAGTCAATCAGCGAAAAACGCCGCCAGTTGACGCGTTGATGCAATCCTTGGGGGTTTTTGATTTTGACGACAAGCTGGAGTCGAGTGTTCAGCTTACTACTGAGGGAACAGAAAATGGTGTGGTCATTGCAGACGCGATCATTTGGCGTCCCATTTTGGATGTAGAAAAAAATGAGATCGCGCAGCAGGTGGAGGACGATGCCGCTGTCGTAGCTGAGTCAGAGGCTCGCAGGAAGAAAATCGCAGCGGCAAAGTTGGATGCTGAGCGTTTGAAAAAAGAGGTGAACTCACTCAAACAGGCGATGCCAAAGCGGCAGGTCGCCATGGCGCCTCGTGATGGTGACGCTCCGACTGACATTCATATCGCTATTCGTGGAATGACGCATCAGAAAGGAGCAGTCGTACCACGGGGTGTGTTGCAAGTCGCGGCCTGGGACGGCTTGCCCGCTGTTGGTAAAGAGGTAAGTGGACGCGCTGAGTTGGCCGATTGGGTCGCTCACAAAAAGAACCCCTTGACTGCTCGAGTGATTGCGAATCGTGTCTGGTACTGGACGATGGGACGAGGGATCGTTGACAGTGTTGATAATTTTGGCAGTACGGGGGACACACCAACACATCCTGAGTTACTTGATTACCTTGCCTTTTCATTGGTTAAAAACGGATGGTCCATCAAAAAGCTTGTGCGGCAGATTGTTAGTTCAAGAGCTTATCAATTGAGTGCTCGCGTTTCTGAAGATGATCAAGCGTTGGATGCAGCCAATCAGTTTTATGGTCGGCGTACGGTGAAGCGTCTTCGGGCGGAGGACATTCGAGATTCGATTCTGATGGCGTCCGGCAATCTTGATATGACGATGGGTGGATCGACGATCAAGAAGGGAACTTCGAGTGAGTATGGATACAAATTTGAAGGTCGTCGCCGCAGTGTCTACGTGCCGGTATTTCGGAATAGGCTTCCCGAGATATTTGAGGTTTTTGACTTTGCTGATCCGAATATCCAAGGTGGGTCGCGGACAGCCAGTAATGTGGCATCGCAGGCTCTGCTACTGATGAATCAGCCGTTTGTCATGGAACAGGCAGAAAATGCTGCCAAACGGCTTATCGACGAACACTCGGGGGAACCGCATGGAATGTTGCGACGTGCGTATCGAGAAGTCTTGGGGCGTGAGCCTCTTGAACAGGAACGCCAGGTAATGATGGATTTGCTCTTGGTGAATGACAAGCCTGCCACGCTCTCTCGGTGGGCGATGGTTTATCGATTGCTATTTCAGTGTATTGATTTTCGGTATCTGAATTGACAGGAAAATTGGGTGAGTAGATGAAATCGAATCGACGCGATCTTCTGAAGGCAACCGGCTGCGGTTTTGGGTATTTGGCAGCCGCATCAATGGCCCAGCGCGAGGCCAGTGCGGGCAGTCAAAATCCACTTGCAGTCAAGCCTGTGCATTTTCCGGCACGCGCAAAACGTGTGATTTTTGTTTTCATGCAAGGTGGTCCAAGCCACGTTGATACCTTTGACTACAAGCCACTGCTGGAAAAACATGACGGAGAAGAGCGAACGTTCGATGATGCGAGGGTTCTCGCCAAGACCAAGACGATTACGAAACATCGCGTGTTCAAATCTCCGTGGAAGTTCAAACAGTACGGTGAATGCGGTCAGCATGTGTCAGAGCTCTTTCCAAATATAGCGAAGCACGTTGATGATCTTTGCTTCCTCAAGGGGATGCATACCGATGGTGTTGCCCATGGTCCCGCGACGTTGTTTCTGCATACCGGATCAATCAACTTTGTCAGGCCATCCGTCGGTTCTTGGGTGCAGTATGGGCTCGGTAGTGAGAGTGAAAACCTGCCCGGTTTTGTGACGTTGCAACCTTCGATGGGAAACGGTGGGCCACGTAATTTCGGGAATGCTTTTTTGCCCGCTGTTTATCAGGGCACGCCTGTGGGGCGTGCGGGGGTGTCGTCAACTGAGACGCAAATAAGAAATTTGACCAACCCCAAGTTGAAGTCAGATGAGCAAAGGAGGCAATTTGAGGCGTTGAGGAAAATCAATGCGATCCAAAAAAATTCACATGCCGGTGATACCGAAATGGATGCCATGATCAACTCGTATGAGTTGGCTTGGCGTATGCAGCGGTCGGTGCCCGATATCCTGGATCTTTCCTCTGAGTCTGAGCATGTCCAAAAAATGTATGGAATCGGTGAAAAGGAGACCGATGACTTTGGTCGCCAATGTCTGATGGCGCGGCGTTTGTCCGAAGCTGGAGTGAGGTATATCCAAGTCAACTACGGCGACAATACCAACAACCCTCGTTGGGATCAGCATTCAAATCTCGAGAAGCATGCAGATCATGCGATGAAGGTTGATAAACCGATCGCTGGTTTGTTGGCCGATTTGAAGCAGCGGGGGCTTTTGGAGGATACGTTGGTTTGGTGGGGAGGTGAGTTTGGACGCACGCCCTATGCTCAGGCGAATGGTACCGGTCGTGATCACAACCCGTACGGATTTACCTCCTTTGTCGCGGGGGGTGGTGTGAAGGCTGGTTTCTCCTATGGGGAAACTGATGAGTTCGGCCATCATGCAATACAAGACAAGATTCACATGCACGATTGGCATGCTACTTTGCTTCATTTGCTAGGACTCGATCATGAGAAGCTGACCTTCAGGTACAGTGGTCGCGAGTTCCGGCTCACTGATGTTCATGGCGAAGTCATTACAGATATTTTTGCCTGAGTAACGTATTGGTGTGACTACTGAATGTGCTTCTGTATTGTGTCTAGGTCGTCAGTGGTGAAGTTTTATCGACTGATTGCGATGAAGAATCTGTACAGTTATTTGTTGCGGAGCACGAGTGGGAATGTTCATGAGAAAAAGGCTCCTGCCGATCTGCGTCGCTTGGTTAGTCGCTTGGACTACCTTGGGTGTTGGCAGTCGGTGCATTGCTGAGGCTCCAAGCCTGGCAGGTTCAGCAGTCCTGTTGCAGATGATTCGTGATAATGCTGTGCAGCAAGAATTACGGATCGGCGATGAACAGAAGAAAAAAATACTGTCCGCGTTGCGAATGGTAGATGGCCCGTGGTTTCGTAGTCGTAACTTGAAGGCGGTGACGCGGGAGCAGGAGATTAGCAAGCTTGTTGGGCAGTTGGAGACAAAGTTGCAAACCATTCTTACGCAGTCCCAGCAACAGAGGTTGCTTCAGTTGCGGTGCCAATCCCTTGGGACTCGGATGTTATTGCGGAGCGATGTTATTGCAAAGCTTCAGCTTTCCAACCAGCAAGTAGAGGCGCTGACTTCAGCTTTTCATGCGACTGACAGCGCGAACAGTCAGCTATCCAATGAGGAAGGGAGCAGTGAGCAACGCGAGCAACTTAAGCAGCAGGAGGTTGCCCTCGTTAAGCAAGAATTGACAGATGTTCAAAAACTCCGTTTGAGCACGCTGACTGGCGCACCCTTTGATTTTTCCGCAGTTCGGCGGACCTATCCTCTAGCTCCCGAGTTGTCTCTTGGCGACACGCAGTGGATTCAGGGTGAGCCAATCAAGTTGGCCAATTTGCAGGGCAAAGTCGTCGCAATCCATTTTTATGCATATCAGTGCATCAATTGCCAAAGAAATCTTCCCCATTACACAGCGTGGATGAAAGATTATGCAGACCGCGATTTTGTTGTGATCGGAATTCAGACCCCAGAGACGGTAGCTGAACGTGATCCTGCCAAGGTGGCTGCCGCTGCTAAACGCGAAGGAATGAACTACCCGTTATTGTTGGATCTCAAGTCATCCAATTGGAAGAAATGGAGCAATACCATGTGGCCAACCGTCTATTTGATTGACCGGAAAGGTTTTCTTCGACGCTGGTGGCAGGGCGAACTGAATTGGAAGGGTGGCAATGGTGAACAGCAAATGCGTGCAACGATTGAGCAATTGTTAGCAGAGCAGGATTGATATCCACCTTGGTATTGTTCTCGATCAATCGCCGTTGACCTGGATTTGTACTAGGTTCGAAGCAGCGTCAGTGCTCCACGTTCCTCGGTGAGCGGGAGATCGATTAGTTTTCGCCGAAGCATCGCCAGCGGACTGCGATCTTCAAGTTGCATCGCTGTCCGTATGTGCCCTCCGAGTGTCATCTGGTCAGCTCCAACAGTCGCAAAGCCCTTGGAGTAAGCCAATAGGGTTTCTCCCTGTAACATGTGGAATTCATGGTTTGCCGCATTGCTGTCCATACGGGTGTTGAGCGGGGCACTCAGAGTGCTGATAAGTGGTCGGTATCCATAGCGACTGCTGATCAAAGCACTGATTGTTCCGGCAGACGCGACGATTCCATCGCCGGTCTCAGGGTCGAGGTGGGCGTAGGTCAGTGAGACCAGTTGCTCGCCAGTGTTGGTTTGCCAAAGAGTGTCACTGACTCGTTGAATCAGTTGAGCTGGGGTGTGACGATATCCGGAGTGTGCAGCGAGAGCAGAGCGGGCGATGGCGGCGTGCATCGCCCCAGTTGCAGTTGGGTCGGTTGCTTCGGCGATGGCGATCATCAGTGTCCCATCAGGAAGCACATCCCAGTGGTGCCAGCCTGTTGCCCATGATTCAGATGATTCAATCATCCCGTCAACTCGCCAACCTTCAGCGAGTGCTGAACCGACGGGCAGTGACTCAGATTGCCATTGGGCGATTTCCTGAATCGCCTGATGCGTTTGGGGATTATCAAAAATCTCTGCCTGTGGAGCCTGTCTGAGTAAGAGAGACAGATTCGTAGCCACAAGACGTGCGATTGCTGATTCTGTGCAGCCGAATTCAGTTGTGGTTTCGCGGAATAGCCAAAGCGTACCGATGGGAATGTCGTCCACCTTGATCGCGACACAGATTCCTGCGGCAAACGGCTCGGGACTGTTCCACGTGTCAATCGAACCTGCTGTCATATTGTCGATCGTGACGATGTCCTGAACCATAGCTTCAAGATCACCACGGCTACCTCGAAGTTCCCGCGGGGGATTTTCCAAGCGTTCCATGGGCAGTCCAACGACTGACCTTGCTTTGAGGTAACGTGTGTCTTCGTCCAGCATGTAAAGCGCCGCAGCATTGCATTGGCAACCTTCCATGGCATCTGCGAGTGATTGCTCAATCTGGTCAGCTGTGACTTTGCCATCGTGTTCCACACCAATCATCGCAGCGGATGAAGCCAGTTCTGCTTCGCTTTGACGGAGGCATTCCCGCGTCCGTAATACTTGCTCCGTCAGCTTGGATGCTGCAGTGGCAAGCCGGGTTGCTGCCATGCGTCCCACGAGCGGTGCAAACTCGTCATCGTGCCCATGAGTCGTTTCGTTTGTCACGGCAGGTAACAGCTCAATCGCAGTGTTCTTGCGAGATGCCCGTGAGTCAATTCTCCAGCCAGTGGCGTCTGAATAGGAGTTCCAGAAACTGGTGATTAGATTTTGCGATTGTTCTCTGTTCGTCGAGTCCTGGCGATCGATGCCATGGTGGATGCGCAGATAGTTGGGGATAGTCTTCGTCACGTATTCGCCTAATGCGGATGTCAGCTTTCAGTTAGCGGCAACCTTGCCATTAGCGATTCGAGCGTTCAGTCAACGCTCTTGCTTCCCTTGTGCATGATGGACATCGACTGACGCTAACGCTTCTCTGAAGCGATTGACCGTTAAACTCAATGATGCTTGCCAACACGAGTGAATGATCGATACAACTGGATGACTGGGATAATTGGACCATCCCGATTTTGGGCGGGAGGCGTTACTCAAGGGGCTGCATTGAAATATGCACCCAGGCACGGGCGTTGAGTTCCTTGGGGCGATCAGCAAGATCTAATAAGTGCTCAAGACAGGCGGGTTTGAGGTGAACCCGCAAAACACTCAGCCTGTCGGTCTATTGAAGTATCCAACGCAGTAGGCTTGGAAATGATGATCCGAAGTACGTCCATCGTTATCGGAATTGGGGGGGTGGGACGAATCTCGGATAGGGAACCGAACTCGTTTTTCCTGAGGGTGTCATCAAGGCTTGGTACACACGATAGTCGATGTTCTCATCGATGAAACGCGTCGATCCATCCGCGAAGGCGGCGTTGACTCCAGTGCGATGTGCGGACGATGGTCGTGCAAGATCACTTGCACTACCGGCGTCAAGTATGCGTAGGTTGAACAGCGATTCCCTGTTTCCGTTCATGCATCCATTGATTCGATGAACCGGTGCAACACCTTTGGGAATGACTGGCGCTGTTGTGCTGAGTTTGTTCCATTGAGGCGCTAGTTTCAGATTGGCAGCTTCAGTGTCTTCATAGTGCCACACCATGCCCTGCGTGTATTGGGCTGCAAGAGCTTTGGGCATCTTCCGATTGAATTTGACGTCTTTCTGGTCAGGGTCTTTCATGATCAGATCGGCGCCGTGGATTAAACCCAAACGATGCCACGGTAATGCTTGGATGTTCTCTGAAAACAGGATGGTGCAGCTTTTTCCATCCGTGAGATCGTCGAGCCCGATGTTGGGGGCCTCGCCCGTGTGGATTCCCTTACCTGTTTTCGGATCGATCTTCGTGACGTTGTACTTGCTGTTGCCCACCCCATTCTTGAGGTGCGGCGCCATCCCCAAAGGAGGGCGATCTGGTGGCCAAGCCAAACCGTTATTGTAGATCATGCTATTGGGGGCATTTTGCGATTCATCCACAGGACTGGATGGGCACCGGAAAGTGCTCAAGTTGCGGCTAGCAAGGGCGTGAAATCCGTTGCCAGCGGAACCGCTCGTTGACCCTAGTCGAGGCGGATTCCTGGGATCGGCAATGAGGATCGGGTACCGATCTTGGGTCCAGTGCTCGTAGGTCGGTTGCGCATCGAGCCAAGGCAGAAGAGCTACTGCCCAAGTACCCAGTTTCTTGTGGTGGGGAGCCCCGTTGTTCGTCGGGTCAGATCGATCTGACCCATCACCCGAGAAAGTACCAAAGTTCTGGACGTAACCTGGAAGGCAGTTACGGCTGTAGTCATGTTGGACAGCCGCAAGAGAGAAATTCTTTAGCCGCGACGCACATTGATATGCCCGAGTGTTGACGCGTTCCCGAGGTACGGACATCACGAACAGTGACCAAATAACGAGAAGCGCTGTCACTGCAACAAGAAGATTCCATTTGCTCATCTTCCCCATGCGGCGAGCACTCCCGTAGCAGTGGGCCGCGGCTCAATTGGAGAGGGATCCAACTGAGACGCGGAGCGACCTTACCGAAAACTTGTACTCAGTCCACCTCGTCGGTCAAGACGAACTCTTTGAACGGTACATTGCTGCTTTTGCCTCGCGGAGTCATAAGTGCCTGGTAAACACGATAGTCTATGCCCGAGTTGATGAACCTTGTTGACCCGTCCGCGAACGCGCAGTTCACACCGTCGACGTGGGCGGAAGAAGGTCGAGCCAACGCGGCAGCCGCGTTCTTGTATTGCGACATTTTCAGGTTGAAAATGTCTTCCGAAACCGTATCTCCACCTCCGTTTATCCTCTGCTGTCGAGATGGCAAGGGCGCACCCGCAACGTTCTTGTCATCGAGATTCATCCACACCAATCCGTTCGTGAATCTAGCGTATTCAAGTGTGTTGTTTGCCCACGGAATGTCACTCGAATAACGATCGCCAGAAGCCTGTACCAGATTCGTTAGTTGTGCGGGCTGAATCCAACCTGCGCGGTGCCATGGCAGTGCTTGTACGTTCTCCGAATACAGCATGGTGTAGCCTTGCCCGTCCTTCAGATCATCAATTGTTACCCCCGGAGCCGCTGCGATTCTTTTTCCACTGACTGTTGGGTGGGTAGAACTGTGTGCACCCAAATAGGCCGTGTTGGAGCAGCCATCGGTTCGGGCCTGGAAATTGTTGATGTAGTTGGTGAGTGAGTTGAGGTTGTTGTTCGGGTTGGCCAGCCTGTTTACTGGTCGGCCGGTAGCCGTAATGTCGGCGTAAAAGTGTGAGCGTCCGTTATTCGGTGCGTAGCTGTTCAGTCCGTGCGATCCAGATGCAACCGGATTGCTGGGACACTGGAATACTGCGAGGTTCGGTGCGGCTAATTCATGGAATCCTTCACCGGAGTCACCTCGGGTGCCCTCGTATTCGCAGTTGGTGTTGTTCTGTTCGTGAATGATTGGGTAGCGATCCTGTGTCCAGTGCTCATAAGTGGGCTGAGCATCCAAGAACGGGAGAAGCGCCACGCCATAACCACCAACTTTTACATGGGGGGCGACGGCACCTGAAAAGTTGTTCGGATCGGAAGGGTCTGGGCCCTCCAAACGAGCTGGAGCGCTTGAAATGTCCTCTTTGCCGAAAATACCGTAACGGTCCACGCATGGTGGAAGTTGGCCAGATGGTTTCATTGCTATCTGGACAGCACCCAACCCAAGGTTTTTGATGTTCGTCGCACATTGGGTTTTGCGAGCTGTTTCTCTTGCTGCATTGACAGCCGGGATGAGCAGACCCATCAGGATGCCGATGATGGTGATCACCACCAAAAGCTCCACCAGAGTAAAACCAGAAGGTTGACGTTTCATTTTAAGACTCCAGATCAGATAACGTTCGGTGACAAGGAAATAAGCGATGCGCCCTGAAAATCGTTGGTTTCACCCAAACCAAGGGTGTGTTTTGAATCGAATCAGGGGGGATGTGCGGTTGAAAAGACCCGTAGGGCTGCGTCTGCAGCACCGTGGACCATTGGATTATCTCAAATTAGACCGCAAATTGCAATCTATTCCCTATAGTCTAACGCGTCGCAGTCGATCTGCCCTGAACAAAAAAACGGTTATGCGGATCGTTTTTTTTCGCAGTTTTAGCCTAAAAGCTCGTTTTCAACTGGTAATCCAGTGATTTCGAGGGCCTGTTACCTGTCGGCCAAACGCACTCAACAAATTCTGCTCGAATTCCTTGGTCAGGCTTTGCCCACATCGAAGTACCCACGTGTCCATCATCTATCTCGATTTCAATCGCACGACCCCCACAGCGCCCTCGGTTCAAGAGGCAATGCAGCCTTATTGGGGCCACCATTTTTACCTGCCGAGTCAGCAGCACCCCCTCGCTAGGGCTATCGGCGAGTCGCTTGAGCAAGCAAGGGAGTCGGTCTCATTCCTCGTCGGGTGCGATGCCTTCGAAGTCGTGTTTACCGACAGCGGTACAGAGGCGAATAACCTGGCAATCCTAGGGGCCACCCAGAACCAATCTCCCGGGCACATTCTCGTCTCTTCGATTGAGCATGAGTCGGTGATCCTGGCTGCTGAGTCTCTGGTGAGTCACGGGTGGCAAGTTGAGCAGGTTCCGTGTGACTGTTTAGGGCAAATTGATCCCGACTCGGTCGCGGAGAGGCTTCGCGCGGATACTGCTTTGGTCTGTATTCAGTTGGCGAATCCCGTCATGGGGACGATTCAGGCCATCAGGCAAATCGCAGATGTTTGCCACAAACGGGGGGTGCGTCTGCACTGTGATGCCACGCAGGCTTTCGGCAAGATCGCCGTAGACGCGGTAACGCTTGGTGTGGATACCATGTCCATCAGCGGGCACAAGTTCTACGGGCCCCGCGGAAGCGGCGCGTTGTATCTTCGTGGGGGGCTGAAACTGTCCCCAGTATCTTATGGAGAGTCACGCGAGATGGGGTTGCGGCCAGGTCCTGAGAATATTCCCGCGTGGGTGGGGATGGGGGTCGCTGCCAGCTTGGTCAGTCGTTGCATCGACGAGGTGGAAGCGACCTTCCAAGAGCTTCAAGAGAGGTTTGTTAGCGGGCTTAATTCTTCCGTTAATGGCGTGGCCTTTTTAGGTGGTGGGGATGTGCTCAGGCTGCCTAATACGATTTGTGTGGAGCTTCCGGTTCTTGCTGCTAAGGCGCAGGAAATTGCGAGGGAGTTGGTGGTGAGATCGCCTGAGGCTGATTTGCCGGCCTGTGAAATGACCCGGGTGTTGCGAGCCGCTGGAAGGTCTCCTGGGCAGGTCGCTCGCACGCTGCAGATTTCCCTTGGTTGGACGACGAGTCGCGAGCAGATTGATCGGGCTGTGGAGGTGCTGGCGGAAGCCTGTGATTCGGCAAGGTTTTGATCTTCAAGGGGTTGACGCTTTGTCTCGCTGGGCAGTTATTGGGTGTGCGTGGGGGACCCCCTCTAGTGGTGTTTGGCTGGCGGGTTTAGTGGCTTCGGCGGGTGACGGTCTGTGTCTTGTCGCAGGTGGCGGTCTGTGTTCTTCGAGTTATCAGGCCGCCTATTTTCTATTTGTCGTGTCTTGGCGACGTTTTTTGGAGAAAACACAGTGATTGCGGCGTTTTCTCCGCTAAATGCAGGCAAATACACATCGAGCGAAACTTAGTGGACACTTAGGTTTTGCACATTTCGATTTGCCTAAAAAGCGAGCATCTAGTCGCGACTGCGACTTGCGCAGGGGTGCCTGAAGTTTAGGCAAAAGCTGTAAGTTGTTTTGAAAGCATAGTTTGGGTGTGACGGTTTGACGGGATGTAAGGATTGGCGAAACAAATCAACCACCGATCTATTCTCACACAAAGGACTGTCTTGCGATGGCTCAAACAGAAACCACTGACCTGCGCTATGCGAGCGACCCTGATCCAGAACAGGCCGAGCAAATTGCCTCACGTCTGAATATCGATGCACCGAATTGCGATTTGCCTCTGGAGCAGCGGGGCCAGGAAGTCCTGCGACTTGCTCAGGCTGCATTCGCTCAGACCGGTGCGTGGGTGGTCTTTTATCGTGAGATGCTGGGGACCGACGGCATCGTTCGTCGGCTCTATCCTACCCCAGAAGAAATGAGGTATTTCGAGGATAGCAGTGACTTTGCCGAACTGCAGGAGATGGTGGCTGCCATGCGGAGTCAGGATGCGTCCAAAGGGGATGCCACCGAGCCGGAAAGAATGATTACCATTCGGCTTCCCAAGAGTCTCCACGACTCGCTCAGAATCGAGTCCGAAGAAATGAATCTGAGTATCAATAAGCTATGCATCAGCAAGTTGTTGCAGCGAATCGAGAGCCGATTCATTCCCATTCAGCAAGGGCGTCGAAGGGGCCGTAGACCCGGTCCTCAGGGGCCAAGGAAAAAAGACATTGTGACGTTGGAGACGCATCTTGCAACCGAGCAGCAACCGCTTCAGTAGCCATCGCTCGGGGATGGTTTGAACTGGCGTCATCCGCGTCAAATACGAGGTCCCCGCATGTGCTCTCGAGGGAGTCATGCGAGTGGGGCGTCTGCAGTTACTGCAATGCGCTGAGATGATCGGTCATGTCTGGCGTGTGGTGCTTGAACGGTTCTTCTTAGTGAGTCAGTCTGAGGCTTCCAGAGTCGGCAGGCGAAGCTCTTTCTTTTGATCCTGCCTGCTGCGAGCTGTGCGCTGCGGGCAGATCATCTCGCGGTGTTTTTCCAGATGGGGGGTGTGGTTCGTCCTTTTTCGAGTCGTTGTCGGAGCGTTGTCAGATTGTTGGCGACGGCCCAGAGTGAGACCGATCCTATCGGCGGATTCGCCAATTTGTCACAATGATCGGTATTCACTATCGGTCCACGTTTTCACTCCCAGTCACATGTCTACAGTTCGTACCTTCGCTACCTCTCGCAACCACATCGCCGGAATCGCAGTCACGGAACTCGCGGAAAAATTCGGCACGCCGGTTTACGTTTACGACCAGCAGGTCATTGATCAGCGAATTGCTGAGCTCAAGGCTTTTGACGTCGTGCGTTTTGCACAGAAAGCTTGCGGAAACTTGGCAGTGCTGGATCGGATGCGAAAGCAGGATGTGGTCGTCGACGCGGTGAGTGCTGGCGAAATCCGAAGGGCGATGGCTGCCGGGTACTCAGTTGATCCAGGAAAGCACGAAGTCGTTTACACCGCCGACATCTTTGATCGCGACGCGTTTGAACTGGTGATCAAACATTCACTTCATGTGAATTGCGGTTCTCCTGACATGATCAGCCAACTGGGAGAGCGGCGACCAGGCGCCGACGTCACTCTGAGGATCAATCCTGGTTTTGGGCATGGGCATAGCCAGAAAACGAATACGGGTGGCCAGCAGAGCAAGCATGGTATCTGGCATACCCAGATCGACGAGTGCTTGCGGCGTGCGGATCAGACGGGCGTGACCGTGACAGGGCTGCACATGCACATCGGGTCCGGAACAGATTTGGAGCATCTGAGTGAGGTATGCGATGCGATGGAGCGTACCGCGAAGGAAGTTGGACGCACGATCAAAACCATCAGCGCTGGCGGTGGACTGCCCGTCCCTTATAAGGCCGACGAAACGTACGTTGATCTGGCCAAGTATTACGAGCTGTGGGATGCAACACGTACGCGGCTGAGCGAGGCATTTGGGCACCACGTCACGCTGGAGATCGAACCTGGTCGATTCCTCACTGCCGAAAGCGGTTTTCTGATCGCTGAGGTGCGGAGTGTCAAGCAGGTGGGTGACAACCATTTCGTTTTAGTCGACGCTGGTTTCAATGATCTGGCTCGCCCTGTCATGTACGGATCCTACCACCCAATTTCTGTGGCGGCAAAAAGCGGTGATGCATCGGAGCGAGAGCATGCGGAGGTGGTTGTGGGTGGGCCGCTGTGTGAGTCGGGAGATATTTTCACGCAACGTGAGGGTGGCTTTGTTGATTCGAGGCGTCTGCCAATGACCCGCGTCGGAGACTTCGTGGTACTCGAGAATGCAGGTGCTTACGGATTTGTGATGGCGAGTAATTACAACAGCAAGACACGTGCTGCTGAGGTTCTGATTGAATCAGGCGAAGCCAAATTGATTCGAGAGCGTGAGACTTTTGAAGATCTCGTTCGTGGTGAAGTGATACCTGGCTAGCTCATCGGTCAAAAAGAAAAGCCAGGCTAGAGAGTACGCGGTTCAGAGATTTCTTGGATCCCGTAAGGTGCCGCCTGACGTTGAGTGCTCAGTCAGGCTGCTTGGTTGGATTCGATTTCGGCCAGCGCCAGATGCGCGGCTCGGTGTCCTTCTTCGATCAGTCGCTCGGGGTGTGTGAAGTCAAACCATGGGTAATGACCGACCTTGGGTTGAATCAGGATGTCCGCTGCCGTCATTAATTTTGGGCGGATCATGCTCTCGCAAATGTCATCCATTCGCAACATCGCTTCGATTGCCGTGTCGCATTTCTTGACTCGATTGATGGTTTGGCCCACGTCAACTGCAATCGTCAAGTCGCTGGCATAGGAACTGGCGATCAACGCGGGTACCGATTCAATGACTCCAACATCCGAAAGAAGCATGTCATCCCATCGCACCGCAGGGAATATGCCTGGGATGGCAGTGGAGGCCCGAATCGCTTTTCGCAGTGGTCCATTTTCGAGGATCACCCGCTGGCCTGATAGCAGATCGACAGCGACAACACTCATCGGAATCGGCAAATCTTGAATATTGATGTCGGGTAGCAGATGGTCGATTGCTTCTTGCAAGGCAATGTCTGACATCAGTGCCGGGCTCGTGACAGCCTTGGTCAGTTTTCGATGGGCATGGAGATACTTTTTGGCTCTTTCAAACCACGAAAAAATCCCACTCGTCAATTGGTCCTCTGGCGTGGTTCCCCCAAACAACATTCGTTGCCTTTTTTGAAAGGTCGGCGAGTGCAGAAGTTGGGTCGTTTTGGCCTGTGCAAGAGAAGTGTCTGGCGTGACAGCACACAAGGCGCCTGCCAGACTTCCCATGCTGACCCCAACGATCCGCTCGATTTGCACTCCTGACTCGCCGATCGCTTGAATGGTTCCTAGATGTGCCAAACCTCTCGCGCCCCCACCACCGAGCGCAACCACTGCCTTGCGGGGGCCACGTTCTTGTGTTTGGTCTTGTTGTTGGCCCGGCATGAATAGGTTCATGAGTTTCATTTTGGATCTCACAACAGTAATGAAGGGGGAGTGAATCATGGTTTGGACCAGCGGGCATGTGGACGTTGGCCTGCACCCGTCTGCGACTTTTATTTGCAAGTTGAGCAGCCTCCACGTGGTTACCTCTGCCTGTCGCGGTTGTGCAATCGATGGCCTGTCTCAGTTGGCTAACGGTCCCAATGAATTCACCATGGATGCAATTAATCATGCCAGATATTTGGCAAGCAGTTTCATGCCCTTTGGTAGGGCATCATGATCTTTCCAGGGACCACATCCTGAAGTTCGTGCCAGCCTTGATTTGCGATGGTCGCGCCAAGTTCTGTCATGCGGCGGAAGTCTGCATCGGTTGCAGCAGCGCCCGTCATTTTTCGTCTCAGGTCACTGCACAAAATATCGGCTGCCTGTTGGGTTACCAGATCTTGTGACGCTGCTGCGTACAGTGAGGTCACCACGATAGTAATGGCATCTTGCAGGTGTGCTGAAAGAGCCGACATCCGGCACTGGCGATCCGCCAGCTTCAATTGGTGGTGCCGCATCGTCCCGCTGACTAGGAATGCTGACTTTGAAAGTGTCTTTTTTCCAAATACCGCGTGTGCCCGCAGCCTTGATGGCATGTCCGGTAAATCGGTCCAGTGGCTCCCGGACAAACGCCGGGTAGCGTACCAGTTAGCGTATGTGGCAAGAGGTCCTTTCAAAGCCCAAGCATGTCGTGGATTCATTGGATTGGGTTTTCGCACGTTCAGTTCGTGCAGTGTTCGACCAATCGGCTCAAAGAATCGTTTGCCATGATCTTTGACAAGCGACTTAAAGAATGCCATGCCCAGCATCTCGCCTTCACCTTCATAGATGCAGGGTGCCAGAAACTCGTGCACATTATCACCAAACAAGTGGCCGTGCAGGAACGACCGACCTCCATGTGTCTTCATGAACAACTCAATGGCGGCTTCTTTTTGAGCTTCGCTACCAAAGATTTTTGCGATGATGCATTCCATTTCACCTCGATAGCCTTGGTCCAACAAGCCTGCGCACCACTGAGTCAAGGCATCGCATCCAACAATCAGCCCAGCCATGCGTGCGATCCGACGGCGAACGAGTTCGCGGTGGTCAATCGCTTGACCATAAGTCGAGCGGTAGGCAGCCCAAGGCAGCATTTCGGCCAGCATCCAACGCATTGTTCCGGAAGCGTTGGCACATAGGGCAACTCGACCAAGATTCAGGCCATGGTAAGCAACCGTGAGGCCATCGCCCTGCTGCGGCCGAAGCAGGTTTTCTTTCGGTACGCGAAAGTTCTTGAAAATCAGCCCATTATTGTGAACACGCTGTAACGCATAAATTCCATAACGATTGAGTCGAAAACTCTCATCCTCCTGTTCCGGAAGATCGACGATCAGGACACTTGGGACACTATCGATTTTGCACACCAGGCCGATGGTTCGGCCAGGCACAGCGTTGGTGATGAAGAGTTTCTCGCCGTTGACAACATAGTCATCGCCATCGAGGACTGCAGTCGTTTTCAGGGCGGTCAGGTCACTTCCGGCCCCCGGTTCCGTTAATGCGAATGCTGACAAACATGTCCCGTCTGCCAGTTTTGGCAGGAATTGCTTCTTTTGTTCTGGCGTACCGAACGATCGGACCGGATCCACCGCCCCGATGCAGCCATGGACTGAGGCGAGGCCGGCAACCGTCGGGTCAAGTGTTGCCATCCGCGTGATCATTTTTGAAAACTGCCTCATCGACGCGCCCGAGCCACCATGCTGTTTATCAACCAGCAGGCCCCAGTACCCGGTTCTGCCAAGATCATCAAGAACGTTGTTTGAGATTTTTCCAGACTGATTGAGTAATGTTCCCAGGTCACGGTGACTGCGGACGACATTCAGAGACTTTTGAATCACATGCTCGACGTCTTCGGATAGGATCTCGTCGATGCACTGAAAAAGTTCCGTTGGCACCTTGGTGTCCCAGATTGCTCGATGCGCAGGGCTCTGGGCCGTTTGGTACTGTGGTGCGAAGAGATCTTCGACCTGATCATCAGCGGTATCGAGGACACCGGTGCGTCTTGCCTCTTCTGCAGATGCTCCACCCAGACGCAATGCAACTTCTGCAAACGACTCACCTGATTTTGGTCGTGAATTCATGTTGTCATTCGAGCGTGCAGAATCAATCTGGTTTTCATCCGATGGTCGTGATGTTTTGTGATCGAGACTCATGGTGTTTACTCCGTTTGGAAAAGGCTCACGTGGTTGCGTGCCTGTCTGTTGTTAGTGGGGCTGCACGAGGTATTCCGTCACGTGGTCGTGACTAGCGTTTGCTCAGGGGTTTCCTCAGGTCCGAAAAATTTGTTGCCCATCGCCGACATCACCACCAGGGCTTTGGGGGGGGTGAAGCGGGGACCGAGTTGGTCACGAAGTTGACGCAAGTTGATCAGTAAGTTGTGTGCTCCAATGGCGTCGACGAGATGCAGGGGGCCTCCTCGGTGAGGGGCAAAACCGGTGCCCAGTACCATCCCCATGTCAATCGCCCAGGCATCATTGACAACCGCTTGCGAGTGGCATCGCACGGACTCGATGAGCATGGGGTAAACCAGTCGGCGTTGAACAGTCGTCAGGCCGTCGTCCACTGGATTTAAAAAACCGCGCCCGTTTGATCTTATTTGGGCATAAGCAGGAATCGCGGATGCTCCACGCTTGCCGTCTTGGTAGTGATAGAATCCGATGTTTGTTTTCTTTCCCAAATGACCTCGCTCAAGCATCTTTCCGAGGAATTCGAGAACAGGGTTCACGTTGGGTAGAATTTCGTGCAGTGAGTTGGCAACATGATGGGCGACATCGATTCCCACTTGGTCGAGCAACTCGAGTGGCCCCATGGGCATGCCGAAACGCCGCACTTCCCTGTCGATCAGCTCTGGATTCAATCCTCCCTGCACCATTCTCACTGCTTCGCCGAGGTAGGGGAAAAGAACGCGGTTGACGAGAAATCCGGGCGTATCCGTCGTCACAATCGGAGTTTTTCCAAGAGCTTTGACAAAGCTCACGAGTTGGTAGATTGTCTGCGCATCGGTAGCGTCCCCGCGGATAACCTCAACAAGCTCCATGCGATGCACTGGATTAAAGAAATGGAGTCCCGCGACGAGGTTTTCTCTGCTGGTGGCCTCGCTCATTCGTGAGACCGACAAAGACGAGGTGTTCGTGGCGAGGATGGCTGATCTTTGAACACGGTTATCAAGTTCTGTAAATATCTTGTTCTTGACATCTTGGCGTTCGGTCACGGCTTCGATCACAAGGTCACACTGATCCAGCAATGATTCATCGCAGTTGATCTTGATTTTGGAACTTAGGTGGTCAGCCTTCTTGCTGCTCCATTTTTTTCGAGCCGCAAGATCATCAATGAGTTGATTGACACGGTCATTACCTGCCTTGGCGGCTGGAGTGTCGATCTCGCGAATGGCGACATCGTAGCCACGCAACGCTGCCAGTTGTCCAATCCCCGCTCCCATGGCTCCGGCGCCAACGATACCGACACGGCGTATGGGGACTGGCGAATCTGGTTGCGACGCGACGGTTGTCCAAGTGTGCAGGTTGCGGGCCCGTTCCCGGGCGAAGAAAAGGTCAAGTAGGTGGCGACAAGTCTGAGAACCCAGAAGCTCTACAAACTCGTTTCGCTCGGTAGCAAACCCCTTTGGGCCCCGGCCGAAGGATGCCCGGATCGCTCGTAGCGCTCCGCCCAATGCGGGGTAGTTTTCCTGTTTGCCAGAAATTGATTTTCCAGCCATGTGCAGAATCAAGCGTCGCCCGATACTGGTGTTTGCCAGCTTGCGTTTCCAGTTGTGTTTCGGAGCAGCAGGTGCCATGCCTCGGTAGATGTTGTCGATGAAAACTTGTACATCTTGCTCCCAGGAATTGGGTGCGATTGCAGCATCGACCAAGTGCATGCGACGCGCTTCTGTTGCATTGATCTGTTTCCCTGTCAGAATCATCGACAATGCATTTCGGACACCAACCTGAGCCGGTAGTCGTTGGGTGCCACCCCAGCCGGGAATCAATCCAAGTTTGATTTCGGGGAGGGCAAGTTTGGTCGAGCTGTTGTCTCTTGCTACTCGGTAATCACATGACAGAGCGAGTTCCAGACCGCCGCCCATGCATGGGCCATGAATGATCGCGATGGTTGGGATGGTAAGCCACTCAATGCGTTGGAAAAGATTTTGGCCAGCTTCAATGATGTGGATTGCTTCGGTAGCAGATCCGATTGCTGCAATCGCGTTGACGTCAGCACCTGCCAAAAAACCACTTTCCTTTCCACTTTGGAAAATGACGATCTCGATTGAATTGCAGTTCTCTATTTCACGGATGATTTCATCCAATTCAGAGATCACAGATTCATTGAGAATATTCAGCGGGTGCCCCGGAACGTCCAGCGTGACGGTGGCAATATTGCGTTCGTCGACGTGAAAGCAAAAGTTGTTGTATTTTCCATCATTCATTGTCACATCTCCAAATCGGTTTCCACGATCATCGAAAGCCCTTGTCCACCGCCAATGCAAAGGGTTGCCAGTCCACGGCGTTTTTCAGCTGCTCGTAGGCTACGTAGCAAAGTAAGAATCATTCGTGTTCCGGTGGTGCCCACCGGGTGTCCCAGTGCAATTGCACCACCATGAATGTTGGTGATCTCAGGCCGCAGTTCTCCCACCGCACCTGCCATGCCAAGTTCGCTTTTTGCGTAGCTTTCGCAGGCAAACGCGCGTTGGCAGGCAATCACCTGCGCCGCGAATGCTTCATTGATTTCTACGAGATCAAAATCTTCCAACGACAGGCCTGTGTTTTTCAGCAGTTTTGCTGTGGCGTGGACTGGGCCAAGACCCATGTGATCTGGGCGACAGCCCGCGATGGCATAGCCTGTGATGTATCCGAGTGGCTTTGATGAAAGTTTTTCAGCCTGGTTCATTGAGGCCAAAAGTAGAGCCGCTGCACCATCCGTCAGTGGGCAGCTATTGCCAGCCGTAACACTTCCTGCCCGCTTGAAAATGGGGCGAAGCTTTTTAAGTTGCTCAATCGACTGCCCCTTTCGGATCGCATTGTCCTTGTCGATGGTCTTGTCACCGACATGGACTACTGCCCTGCACTCACCCGAAAGAAAGCATGCTTGTTGAGCTGCTTCGGCTTTCAGGTGGCTCTCTAATGCGAACTGGTCCTGTTCAGCTCTTGTGATATTGAATTTTTCAGCAAGTAATTCAGCGGTTTGTCCCATGTTCAAACCGCATGTTGGGTCGGTAAGGCCCAGTTCGAGTGCGACGACCGGCTTGAAGTGACGTGGTCGGAATGAAGTCAGGGCACTGAGTTTTTGCCGAACAGTTTTTGCCCTAGCCATTTGTAGCCATTTCGCTTGTGCTTCCGAACTCCACAGCATCGGGACTTGCGACATTGATTCAGTGCCACCCGCAATGGCAAGTTCAGATCGGCCTTCGTTGATGGATTGCCACGCTGCGACAATCGATTCCATCCCCGAGCCACAGTTGCGATTGACCGTGTGTGCAATGCGATCTTGCGGGATTCCTGCCATGAGTGAAATCACTCTGGCGATGTTGGCAGCATCAGGGGGCCCCGACACATTTCCTATGATCACTTCGTCAACAGCACCGCCTTCCAGGTTTGCTTGGTTCAGCAGGTTTTTTACGGCCGTGGTTCCTAAGTCAACGGCTGACACTTGACTCATGGAAGTGAAAGATTTGGCGAATGGTGTTCGTGACCCCGCCATCACGGCGAGTGGTTGAAACTTGTTCATGCCTGTTTCTCCTCGTGATGGTTGGACTTCTCATCGAAGGATTCTCGCAACTTGCGTCGCAACACTTTGCCAAGGAAGTTGCGTGGTAAGTCGCCGTCGCAAACTTCGTAGGCGCGTGGGCGTTTGTGCTTGGATAGATGCCGTTCGCAGTGTTTGTGGAGACTGATCGGATCGTGTTCCCTACCCGCGCGAGGGACAATGAACGCCATGACCATCTCGCCACGTTGAGGGTCTGGGATGCCGACAACCGCAGCGTCGTCGACACCTGGTGCTTCTCGCAGGATTTCTTCCACCTCTGCCGGATACACATTGAATCCTGAGGTGATGATCAGGTCCTTTCGCCGTCCTACGATCGTGAAATGTCCATCTTCAGATTCGACGGCAAGGTCACCAGTTCGTAGCCAACCATTGCAAATGGTTTGATCGGTTGCAGCCTGGTCCTGCCAGTATCCCAACATGATTTGCGGACCACGTATAAGGAGTTCACCAACTTCTCCCGTAGGTAACGATTCCAGCTGATCGCGTTTGGGACTGCCCTGTGTAGGGTTATCCGCAGGTTGGTCGGCTTGATCGTCATCTGGTTCTTCGACTGGGATGATTCTGCATTCCGTGCCTGGCAGTGGAAGACCAATTGTTCCGTAGCGTGCTGATGAAAAGAGGTTCCCCACGTGTGTGACAGGGGAGGCCTCGCTTAGCCCGTAGCCTTCGACGACGAGTGCTCCGGTGTGTCGCGAAAATTCGCTGCCCACTTCACCATCCAGTGATGCACCGCCGGAAATGACCCAACGTAAGCCTTCAATTTTGGGCGGGTGTGATCCAAATCTCTCATTCATCGCTACCAGCATCGCTGGAACAGCATGGAAAACAGTGGGAGCATGTTCTTCAATCAAGCGTATGACCGGTCGGACGGCGAAGCGATGATGAAGCACCAATGTTGCCCCCATCGCAACGCCGCCCATGACTGTGGCGCTCATTCCGTAACTGTGGAAAAATGGCAGCACGGCCAGCATTTTTTCTTCGCCAAATGTCCCACCCGTCCACTGATATTGTTGCCATGCGTTCGACACCATGTTGGTGTGACTCAATGTCACTGCTTTGGGTGAACCTGTCGTTCCACCAGTGGGCAAGATGTAGGCTGGATCATGAACGGGATCGATTGAGATCGGCTGCCATTTTCTTTGCGTTGCATTTATCTCATGCCAAAACCATTTGCTGTGGGAGTTTGTCGGCAGAGTCCATGAACCAGTACGACTATGACGTGCCCATAGGTAACCCAGTTGGTGGAGTGCAGGTAGGTGCTGTCGAATCGAAACCAGTAATGATTGAACCGTTTTGTTTTTGCTGTCGTGAACGAGGTGTGAAAGCATGTCCAAACAGATCACATGCTGGCAACCGGTTTTGTGCAGCAAATCCTGTACTTCAGATTGAACCATGAGTGGGCTGATTGCAATTGCCACGCCACCCGCTCGCCATATAGCGTTTGCAGCGATGATATATTCCGGCACGTTTGGCAACAGAATGCCGACCCGATCACCTGGGCGTATGCCCAGACGCTGCAACATGGCAGCTGCGTGAATCGCTTTACGGTTCAGGTCTTGATAACTCCATTGATGATCGCCATAGATCACTGCGTCGCGATTTGGGATTTTCTCAGCCGCATGTTGCAGCAGCCCAAACGCCGGCACATTTTTGTAGGTTGCAATGCCAGCGACTGAAGTGTTCGATGCAACATGTGCAGTGTCATTGCGTCGACGCATCACCATGCTGCGGCCCGGTTGCCCGTAGGTCGTGTCTGCGCTGGTGGCGAACCGCTTTTTGAGTGCACTTTGTGCGTCGGCACTTGCCGGCAACTGACCCATTTTCGACCTCCAAGAAGCTGAGGACGCATCCCTGCCTTGCCGCGTCATCGCTCAAGTGGTCGATGATTCGCGTTCCAGTCCGGCGGCGAATCGGGACGGTTGAATGACCAGAATGCCGACGGTCGGGCTGTCGGCTCGTGGCAGCCAAGCTGCAATCGTAGAAGAGTTGGAAGTTGGCTCAGGGCGATTTGCTCATGAGCACATACAGCGGACGAAAGACAGTGAATCGAGCCGAATGGTCTCTCTCGCTGTGTGTAGTTGATTATACGCCTCAAATGCCTATTGGGTCAAGTAAAATAACCGTAAAGTCATTTAAGGGGGCTTTATCTATCTTTGGGGCCTTGGGCTTGTGATGGGTCTCACAAGCTGAATCTTGGCGTTTTCGTTGTTTTAGAACTCGGCCGTTGGTCCGAGACGGAACGCTTCTCGCGGTCGGGCCTGGCTGTATTATCTCAAGGTTGTTCGAGTGATTGTCTTCTGGCGTCGGAGACCATGCAGCATCCAAAACGCTGTGAGGATGCTCACTCGCTAGGACTTCATCCTCGCAACCAGTCTCCCTACCCAGTTTTCTCACTTGGAATTTGCATGGACTATCGCTCGAGTGGGTGCTACCGAGTTTGTTGTGCGTCGCCAGCGTTATTTACTCCGTAATTTGAGTTTCGTGCATGAGGAAGCAACCAGAGCCAAAGGAGGTGCGTTCGTC